>JAESGM010000100.1_pt1 | contig 234328 bp, 189 predicted proteins | sample 9269721 | NCBI WGS metagenome assembly JAESGM01 (sample SAMN15720920, study PRJNA650825) | algae metagenome | isolation source: Komarekiella atlantica HA4396-MV6 and co-occurring heterotrophs from... | place: USA: Theobald House, Kauai, HI | collected 2009-07-29
CCTTTTCGCGCGGGACGTTTTGGACTCATGATGTATCACTAATCACATCAATCAAGATGTGATTAGATTACATCCTATGGTTCCTTTTTGCTTAAGTTGACACCAATGGGCAATGCCGTGCCCCTACGGGTATACCTCACGTAAACGAGAACCACTGTAATCAGTCTCTGCTTTTCAGCAAAATCTGCGATCGCACAAAAACATTACGCAGCATTAGCTTAATCTTTTCTAGTTGCAATCGCTACGCTCGCCGCAAGCATCGCAAGTACAACCTCACAATCAAGGCATCTAGTCGCTCCTGACTGAAACTTTTATAAAAAAACTTTTCAAATCAGTCAGGAGATTCAAATCTTACTTTTTTCTTACTTACGTCCAATGTTATAAATCAATATCCAAGCATCACTCTTGGAGTATTGATTTTAATCCATCTTTCTTAAGTTTTTTTACGGCTATTCTCTAAATGTTGATAACAGTAAATTTTCGCCACGTTGGTAGATATCGCGTGCGTAATCAGTCCAAGCACCTTGTCCCCAATAACGAAAACAACTGGTTTGCAGCAAAAGATTATGTAGCAAAAGACTGCGGTAGTGAGATTGTTTAGTAAAAGATTCTGGTGAGTTGGTTTGCAGTAATGGATCAACCTTTTGATGAAACAAACTGCTTAATTTGTACATGGGAGTCAAAACATTTTCATATCCTTCTACCCAACTGATATGATTCGTCCACGAGGCTCCATCCATGTGAAAATTAGGGTTGATTTGCTTTAATTCTTTGATAGCATTCTCTACAGCTTCAGGTTGGCAATTATCTGGTGTAACTCGTTCCCAAATATGATGTTGTCCCACTGGTTGACAAGTTGGATAATCTTCAGGTTTACAGCCAGCGGCTTCGATTAATTCCAAATATTCTGTACCACATACCCCAACAACACCTGATTTTCCTCCACCATGCTGCACCATGTCCCGCCAAGCTTGGTTGAAAGCGCTAGGGAATTCATTCATCATGACGCCACCATTTTCGCCATCACCAATTTGGCTAACTATTGGCGGTACAAATACATTTCCTACTTGTTGTTTAGATAAGGTTTTAGCTTCATAATAAGGTTGCATTTGTGCAACTAATTTAGTATCTGAGCCTTGGGTTTTTATTAAGGCTGTGATGCTAATTGTTTCGCCTTGAGAATTGCGGGCAATCAAACGATGTGGTAAATGTTTGTGAGTGAGAGATTGGCCGTTAATTGTTTCTACAGAATGTTCTTGCACAAGTAGCCAACGATATCCACATTCTTTTAGTGCTTTGATAAATTCAAATAGGGTATCGGGATGGTTTGGCAAATGCATTTCTGGGGGTGAAAATCCTTTGACTCGCGCTAGTGCTTCCCAGCCAAAAATTGCAGCAAAGTAGTGTTGCCATGCGATGATATGCAATTTAATATCTGGTATAGGTGTGGAAGGAATAACGGCATGGCTCCACATTGTACCTAGCCACTCTACATAAGGTTGATAAGTAGAGTCGCAAGTAATCCGCTTGAGGTTATCGAGTACGTCGCTACGTCCCATCTGTCTGAGTCCCCACAGAAGATTACCAGAGTAATCCAACATCACGCGCGGATTGCAACCTTGATTGACGAGTTCGGGAATGAAGTCTCCCATGCGGCTGTAACAATAGGCAAAAGGGCCAGCATTGTGGTTATCCCCTTCATTGGGATGTTCAAACATATATTGCAGATTGCTGATGAATGCGCCATCATGTCCAGCGGGAATAGTTGGCTGGTGCATGTGTAAGGCGATCGCAAACACAGCATTTACATCTTCTAACCGGATATTGGTTGTTGGTAAAAATACAGGCTTATCATGGTTTACTACAGAGAGCACCTCTGTTTCCCAACCAGATATATTCGGCAAGCCATCAATGATTTCGGGCAAAGTAGTAAGAGTTGTAGGGAAGGAAAGCATTTTTGAATTGCTCCGAAATAAAGGCTATTTAATTATCTAATCAATGCAACAGCCTCGCTTGTTTAGTTGAGATATCTTTATTAGGGAGTTAGGAGACAGGAGATAGGAGTTAGGAGCTTGCTGACTCTGATAGTTACAGGACTTACGCATGGGTTACGGAAAATCGAACCACAGAGGCACAGCGAGAAGTCTGAGCGGAGGAAACCTCCGCTCAGAACTTCTCAAGACAGAGGTCACGGAGAAATGAGAGTTTGAGAGGTTTTTTGCGTAAGTTATAAGTTAAAAAGAGTACAAGTTTGCGTACTATTTTCAAGAGAGAATCGCCTTACGACTGCTGCAAAGCTAGCGCCATTGCTTGCAGCAGTTCCAAGACAACCTCAATCGTCTTGATTTACAACTTGCGTGCAGACACGAAAGTAATCATGTTCTTGACCAGAACAAATCACTGAAACGATGCATTCTCGTCGAAAAATTCAGTTTTGGTATTAGTTTCCTGAGTTTTTCGCCAGACTGTTGTTTTCTTGACGGAGTTGCTATTTGTAAAATCAGATCTAGCAACCAAGGGGCAAGGCGTTGACACCACACAGCTAAATGACATTGCCATCCTACTAAAATTTCTGGTGCATCTCTTTGTAGTCCAGTGACGAGTACTTGAGCTACTTGCTGGGGAGTCATGGGGATCACCCAGCGAAATAATTTTAAGTCGCGCACCATATCTGTGTCTGTGAGAGAAGGCAGTAATGCAATCACTCGAATATTGTGTTCAGCTAGTTCTCGGCGTAAGGCTTGGGTAAACCCTAAGATTGCAAACTTAGTAGCTGAGTAAGTTGCCATTGTCGGTGCAGCAACTTTCCCCATCAGACTCGACACATTCACAATTGTCCCTTGCTTTTGGCTGACCATGCGTCGAGCTATTAGGCTTGTCAGGGTGTACATTCCCAATAAATTCACAGAGAGTTCTTCTTGAACTTGGGGTAGTTTAGATTGCAAAAACGAGTTTTGGTATGCAACTCCCGCACAATTAACCAGTAGATGGATTGGCCCATAAGTACGCCAAAGTTGGGCAATGGCAATATTCACAACTACTGATTGAGTTAAATCTAATGCCACGATCGCAGTTTCTACACCCATTGCCTCGATTTCGTGGGCTACTTCCACTAACTTTTGGCGATCGCGTGCTACTAATATCAGCCGTTGTATACCTTGTTGGGCTAGTTGCAGGGCGATCGCTCTCCCAATACCACGAGAAGCCCCAGTAATTAGAGCAACCTTACCTTGAATATTCATGGGTTCTAACCTCCAGAATCTAAGTCTTACCGCATTTCTTCTTCATTGCCGACGAGACACGCTTAGAGTTACTCGCACCCCGGCACAGGGTAAGACAAATAATTAGTTGTAATTGCAAACAGAACGGCCCTTAGCCTTCAGCAACGAGATATTTCTGGGTTAATCTGCAATACCTCACCATTTATCTATACGAGGCAGAAACTTCTCGCTTTTAACCCGACAATCAATTCCTAACACAGTTGGCTGAATGGATATAGCTCATAGGTTTTACCTCTTTTAGCTTAGAGCGCTCATCAGCATCGTTGCCATACACACGTTAGCAATTAAATCAAGGTATTGCAATATTTTTTAAATAAGCATTTCTTAATACTTGTTAACATCCAGTATATATATAGAAAATATTTTGTGATATAAGTTTTTATGAATACTGCTCAAAAAATATCTTGATTCCTTGACAAACACTCCAAACGTCCTCCACGACTGCAAAAAGCTTGATTGCTTTACAAAATTTCTCTCAAAAAACTGTAACTTTAAATACAAAAACAGCATATTTTTTATACATTTATTTCAAATTACTAATCAGCTTTTTAAGTAACAGTAGACGGGGATCATTGCTTAGTCTGTACTACAAAGATCTCAGTATTCCAATTGCATATATATAGTCAAAACTGATCAACCTGAAACATATTAGACTTTTTGCAAACGTCTTACAGCGGTTTTCAATTGAATTTAAAATCTCGTTTCTAGGTTTTACCTGGAAATACCCTTTATTGCCGTGCCGCTTGAACAGCAATGACCGCTCCCAGTCGGAAACTAGGAACAAGACTAAACCGTCTCTCTCGCCTGTAGGCTACAGTCAGAAATTTTCACGCTGAACCCTCATCCCGCCTAAAACTTAAGTTCTAGGCTAATAGCGAAAGTCCACTCAAGTGGACTGGATTGAATTTTTTCTTGAGTCCTCTTTAGAGGACTTGCGCTATAAGACTCGGAATTTATTCCGAGGCGGGACTCACATTAAGGCGGGGCAGAGACAGGTTGAGGATTTGATGGCTTAGCTGATTGAGGAGTTGACCCATTCCAGATTTGATTTAACTGATCTATTGGCAAAGATTGGAAAATGCTGAGATTTAGAGGCTCTTTACTGATGAATCTGGCGTAGGATGGCTGTAAATAAGAGCGGTATTCTGGGCGGTTAAGAAGATGGGTTTCTAAGAAGGCCACACTCAAGGCGTTGACATAAGAATAAGCAGCAGTACGGTCAGGGCCCAGCAAGGCAGGTGGCACGGGTAAAACATTATTCTCAGAAGTAGGTTCGTCAATAGCAGTAAAGTGGGTGGCGTTTTCAATCAAGACTAGGTACTTGTTGAAACTGGAAAGCCAAGTAAAGGGGCGAATCTGTTCCGGTACGGGTGGGGCAAAAATATCTTGACTAGCTGTAACTAGCATCACAGGAACTTTAATTTGGCTCATGCCGCTTTTACCTAAAACAGAACTGTTAACAGGATTGATGGCAATGATGACCTTAATGCGATCGTCTTTGAGTTGATAATTTAATGGGAGTAACTCAATTGCTTGACACTGCAACACGAGCGACACATTTAACGATGAGTTATTGGAATCACAATCTTGGCGGAGTTGGTCAAAGTTAAGCTTTGCTCCCGCTAAAGTCAAAACAGTATAACCACCAAACGAATGACCGATCGCCCCGATTTGCTGGAAATTGAGTTTCCCTTGGAGGTTAGGATCAACCTTTTCTATACGCTGGAGTTCATCAAGTAGAAACTTGATATCCAAAGGTCGATCAATAAATTCCTGGGCTTCTGGTGGGCCTGCCAAACCCGAAAAATATTGCTCAAAGCGTTCGGCGTTACTACCAGGGTGTTCCAACACGGCGACAGCAAAGCCATAAGATGCTAGATGTTTTGCCAGGTAGACAAAGGTAGAACGGTCTGAGGCGACGCCGTGAGAAATTACCATCAGGGGAAAGGGCGGCGAGGAGGTAGCTGGTGTACTTTGTGGGGTTGCTACAGGTAAATAGAGATCCACTGGCATCCGGCGATTGCGAGTAATGTCATTTAGCTCCAAGTTTTTGATATCCCAGCGGAATTTTCCAGGCGATCGCAAATCAAGTTGTTGCGAAAAGTCAGCAGTTGAAATGGCTGCTTGAGCCATTGATTCTTTTTGCAGAAAAGCCACAACCTGATCTCTTGTTTCAAGCAATTGCGACAAATCATCGACTATTCTTAACCCCTCTGTAAAATTTACCCGCATAGTATTGCTGGGAAACCTACGCAGCAAATTCAAGACTGTTAAGCCATCTTTATCAACAGCAGCCAAAATTAAAGCAGCGCGTATGGCATAGAAGCCATTTTGGCGAGACTCAGTAAGTAATAATTCTCCTAAACGCTTCATTAACTGCTCGCCTACAGGTGAGTAGGTAACTTGAGACACTAAAGTAGGAGTGACATTAAAACGCTGCTGGAGTAGATCCCGGAGTTGAGCGAGTTGTTCAGGAGTTGCACGACTGGCATAAAATGACAGGTCTTCATCGATTTTGCCTTCTTTAGCAAAAGTTTCCAGCGAGTTAACTGGCAAAGAAAACTCCCCAAAGGGAGGGTAATAAAAGCTGATGCGATCGGCTCCCAGTCCAGGAGTTGCAGTACAAACAGTAGATAATAGCCCTAAACTCAGGTATTTTAGAAATTTTTTCATTAGAACAACCCGCTGTTTAACCCTACAAAATAAGTTTAAGCAGGGAGGAAAGCGGGGCGGGAGATATACCGCTTTCTGGTTTACTTGTTTTAGATATATCAAATACGTTCTAAGCATATTGAAACAAGTGCCTGCATTCATAGCCTTGCACCTACGGAATAATCCCTGATGAAATAAATTTAAGTTAATAGATATCTTGCATAAATGCTTAAATTGTCATGTTGAGCGGAGCGAAACATCTCGGAGATTCTTTCCTGCGGAACCAAGGCGTAGCTTGGCTTTTGCGTAGGGGTACCCTCCACTACGTTCTGGTCAGAATGACACTAATAGTTTTCTGACTTTTGCAAGAGGTCTAATAATTTGGGTCAGCATGAGTTAGATCCCCAACTTCTCAAAAAAGTCGGGGATCTGAACAGCGCAAATTTTTTAGCCAAACCATATCAGCAGCGCGATAATTAATATAGAGATCAAAATATCTTTTATGTCCCTCCCATCTTGCGCCTGTTGTGTCGTTGCCCTCAACCAACAACAACAGCAAAATAACTTCCATCAAAACCAGTGCCAGGATGTCCCAGTTAACCACAGCAAGAGTGCGGTTAAAAATTGTACTGTGGTTGAAAATGGTCGGGTTGTCGTTAAACCATTACCAACACTGCTCAATGAAACTTCTGATACTCAAGAGCAGTTTTAATCGTAATTTATTACTTAATCTAAGGGTAAAATATCGTGGAAGTGGTTGTAATCGATGTAGCGATGCCCTTCGTTTGTGTAGTGAATAATATCGACAAACCGATAGTTCCACAAAATATCATTAGCACTATAGTGATGACGGGCATGGACAACCTGTGCAACTGTTTCATCAATGCCACTTAGCGAGATCACAAGAGTAGTTTTCGTCTGAATTAGCGACTTAGGTGTCACTCCATACAGAGGACTATACTCATCAATTGGATGCATCGCTGACCAACTTAACATGAAGCTAGGGGTTTGACTTCTCAGCAGTTTGAGATCGTGGAAGCGACGGATTAAGTGTCCTTCTGCCGTCACTTCGTCCCGCATCAGGTACACGCGCATCTGTGCCTCTAAAATCTGGTTGCGGCGTTCATTAGCGGCGCGAAACATTAAAGTGGGCATTCCCTCGTGAGGTGTAATCACCGCTACACGGCTAAAGAGAACCCTCGCAGTTGGTCGAGAAAATCGGGCAAAAGCTAGTCCCGTCATCACAGCAATTCCCACCAAACCTGCCATTGCTTCAATCGTCACAATGGTATTGGCATAAGTTGTTTTCGGATACATCGCACCGTAGCCGATAGATGCTAGTGTTTGCACACTGAAGAAAAAAGCATCTAAAAAATAGCCTGGTCGAGCGTTTTCAATACAATCGCCTCCTGCTAAATAAGCTAAGGCAAACAGGGCATTAATTCCCACATACAAAACAGCTATTAAAGCCAGGAAGGCAGTCCAAGGAATTGTTAGTAGCAGATGGTATGGGTCACGCCAGTAGGAATACCATACACCCATACCCATAATTTCAAACTGTCCATCTTGGATTTTGATATGAATTCGTGGGATCAAACGCTGTCGTTGCTTTTGTGAAAGTCTCTTCAGTCGAAATTTCATTGGGAGTAGCCAAAAGAACGGCGAGTGGTAGTATGACTATTGAAAAGTAGCTGTTTTTAGTTGCAGTGTGAGCGATCGCAAAGTTACAACCTGGTGGTTATATATCGCTGATGAATCGAAATTTCTGGATTACTGCTTTAATTGCCTTTATTAATTCCTTGAGTTTTACAGTTTTAATTCCCATTATCTATCTTTATGGCAAACAATTCGGGCTTAGCGATTTCCAGACCAGTTTGCTATTTTCGATTTACTCCATAGCTCAGTTTTTTGCAACTCCCGTCATCGGTAAACTCTCAGATCGCTTTGGACGCAAGCCTTTATTGATTATCAGTTTAGCTGGAACTGCGATCGCTAACTTAATAGCTGGAACTGCGACAACAGCAGTTGTTCTTTTTCTGGCTCGACTCTTAGATGGCGTTACCGGAGGCAACACTTCTGTTGCTCAAGCGGTTATTTCAGATATTACCACTCCAGAAAATCGCGCTCGTGGATTTGGGATTTATGGGGCAGCATTGGGGTTAGGCTTTGTATTAGGGCCAGTCACGAGTTTATTAGCACAGCAGATTTCTTTAGGTGCTGCATTTTTAGTTTCAGGTGCGATCGCATTTGTAGCGCTTTTAATTACAGTCTTTTATTTACCTGAAACTCTACAAAATCGAGCCGAAAAAGCTCACAACATTTTTGATTTAGGTTTAGGAAATTTAATCAGAGGTTTGGCTATACCTAAAGTCGGTATTCTGCTGATAATTAACTTTTTTATTGGCACAACTTTTACTATTTTTACTTATGCTTTTCAACCCTACTTTCTTAATGTATTGGGTCAAAATAGCCAGTCTTTGACACTGATGTTTCTCACATTTGGAGTACTAGGCGTAATCATGCAGACTTGGGGTGTCTCACTTCTTAGCCAAAGATTTAACCTTGTTAGTATATTATTTCTAGGCTTATTTATTCGCAGTTTCTCATTTGTCCTGATGCCAGTTTGGCCAAACATTGTTTACTTTGTAGGAGTTAGTATACTTTTTTCTCTGTTTAATTCTTTAGTTCAACCCATGATTAACACACTAATTTCTCTCAACGCTAATCCTCAAGACCAAGGGACTGCAATGGGTTTGAACGCATCGTATTTAAGCATCGCCAATGGTGTTGGGCCTGTAATTGCCGGAATGTTGATTCATCAATCGAATCCTAATACCTATAGCTATCCGTTATATTTAGCTGGATTACTTACTTTTTTAGTATTATTTTTAGCAATAGTTACTCGCAAAAGATATGCAAATCAAGTTAAATAAAAGTAAATCAAATGATAAAATTCGTAGTAAAAATATAGGGCGAGCATTGCCCACCCTACTGTTGATTAAGTTGCTATGAGTTTATTTTTCAGACTTTGGTTGTTGACCTTTAGAACAGCGGTCAAACCACTCTTGATATTTTTTCTGGCGTGACTCATCTTCAACAGCAATAGTCACTCGTACATGCTTGCATCCCTGATTTCGTTCTAGAGCGATCGCATTCAATAGTAAACTAGCAATTTTAGGCGAACTAAATTCACCACTCACTGTTAAACCACTATCAAAATTTGTAATTCCAAATCTTTCAGCTTCAGTTAACTCAACGTCAAGAATTTCCCCTTCTCCTAAATCAATTTCTGCAAGTTGTTTGTGTTCTGGACTCACTTGTTCAACAATAAGCTTCTCTCGCCTGATGGGAACTTGGATCATCCGGGTTTCGATTTGTTTGCGAACAATAACCTCTCCAACTTTCCGTTTACCAGTTTCAACGAATAATCGTTCCTCTAGTAGCCGAATAATTTTTTCTTCCTCAACCTCTGCTAAATTTACTGACTCAACCTGATTATTTATAGTTTGACTATGCACTATTTGCTCAGTTGAGTTACCTGATAGTTTTTGGTCGCCTGGTGTTTCTGTTCCTAAATATTCAGGCATATGCTCTATTTCTAAGTGGTCTAGATCTATGAAAACAGATTTAGTCGGTTTATCAATTTTTTTTATTTTCTGACTCTGCAATCTAAATAGAGAATACTGATCTCCCAACTGATGACCGTATTCTAAATTTTTTTGATTCACTTGCTTAGATATAATCAAATTTAGTTGATGATTGGCATCTACAACTAAATCCTGAACCTCGCCTACTCGCTGACCTTGCTTATCGAACACAGTAAAATTTTTTACCTTTGTTTTCAGGTCGGCTAATAAGTTGTTAACGCGAGATTTTAATTTTGCCTGTCCAACGTTTTGTACCATCGCTAGTTATTTATATACAAATATAAACTGATTTTTACTCAGCTAAATCAAATTTTTTTACCATATTTAAGCTATTAGCAGTACAGGCAAAGCTAATCAGACAGCCCCACCTGTACTGTATTACATTAGTCCTTAGCTAATAACTAATGTCTATTTATGTCGTCTAACGTTCTTCAATTGGAAGACCAGAAGCATCCACATCTAACTCTTCACGACGCACAGTTTCTTGAGTTTCAACTGTGTCTTGATCCACGACTTTTTTGACTCTAACTTCTTCACGCACAAATGCTTCTTTGCGAATTTCAGGAGTTTCTTCGTGAATTTCCATACGAGCAACTTCGCCTTCGCGGAAGTTAGCTTCGCCAGGAGAAACAACAGTTCCGGCGTCTGTTGGAGTTACACGCTCAATTACAACTCTTTCTTTTTCTACTGGTACTGCAACTCGTGCAGTTTCGGTTTCAACATGTTTGCCAATCGCTACTTCTCCAGTTTTTTGGCGTCTCTTGTTGGCAACTAACCTTTCCTCATACAATTTCAGGGTTTGATTATTTCCCTCATTTACCCCGTATAAAGCAGGTTCATGCTCGTAAGTGTAGTTATCGCGGTTGTAAGTTGGTGTGGGGGTGGGGGTCGTCGTTGGCTGATATTCTGTACCTAAAGCTGCTGATGCTTCTAAAGGCCTTGATGCTTCTACAGGTACAGTGTTGTAGTCTCCGGGACGGCGATATACTCCACGTACCCGTTCTTCATAGTCGTAATCAAGAGTTTGGCGTTCATCAAACTCAGGTAAAGCTTCTGCTTGCTCTCTGGTCATACCAACGGCGTAGGCGCGGTCAACATTATAGTCAATACGGGTACGACCAATTGGGAGCAATACTTTCTTGCCAAAAATCCAAAAACCTAAGTCAACTACTAGATAGCGGAAATGACCTTCTTCATCTACCAGAACATCACTTACAGAGCCAATCTTTTCATCAGTTCCTTCTGTGTAAACACCAAGTCCCTTAATTTCCCGACCTTCAAAAGTATCTCGATAATTAGGCTCAAAATCTTCTAATTTGTAAAGAACCATATATTAGCCCTCAAGCTTTTTGTATAACATAGTTCTAAATTAGGCATTTCTTTACTTTTCTACCTCCTTCCAGCGAATGAATTGTCTCAATCACGCAGCATCAAAAGTTATAGGTATTTTTTGTGCAGACAAATAAATAAAATATTTCAGTATATAATTTTGAAAATGTAATTAATCTGAATGCATTATTGTTGGCAAAATTAAAAGTGCAGGCAGAGAGAAAAATTTACTCTGCCTGCATAACTTTCTTATTAAAAACGTGCCTAACAAATTTATAGACTAGCTACTTAAATTGCTTGATGTGTAGTCCCACCATTTTCATCCACATGTAACTCACCCGCTGTATTTACATCTAACTCTTCTCGACGAATTGTGTCTTGTGCTTCTACAGTATCTCGCTCTACGACTTTCTTGACTCGAATTTCTTCACGCACAAATGCTTCTTTATGAATGTTAGGCATTTCTTCGTATACTTCTATGCGTGCGACTTCTCCTTCTTGGAACTTAAGTTCATTGGGATCTATTACTGTGCCTCCTGGTGTTGGCGGAACTCGCTCAATCAGAACACGTTCTTTTTGAACGGGTACTGCAACGCGTGCAGTTTCCGTTTCAATGTGCTTACTAACTGCTACTTCTCCAGTTTTGACACGGTGCTTATTGGCAATTAACCGTTCTTCATAAAGTCTGAAAGTTTGATTATATTGCTCATTTAAATCGTATAAAGCTGGTTCTTGCTGGTAATTGTATGTCTCCCGATCATAAATTGCATTGCTAGTTGAGGAGCGAAATACATTGCGTACTTTTTCCTCATACTCTTGATCAATGCTCGCATCTTCTCTGTACTCAGGTAAATTTTCTATTTGCTGTTTACTTAGTCCATTCACAGAGACGCGTCTTTCAGGATAATTGATGCGGGAAAGACCAATAGGTAGTAGTATTTTCTTACTAACGAAATCTAAGCTGGTATCAAGAACTAAATACCGAAAACGACCGTCTTGATCAACTAAAACGTCGGCAACTGAGCCTATTCTTTCTCCGCCTTGAGTATAAACATCTAACGCTTTAACATCATCACCGCCAAATGTTTCTCGATAGTTTGGGTCAAAATGTTCAAGTTTGTGAAGAGGCATATGCTGTTCCCAAATTATTTAAAATATCTATCTCCAAGCGTAAAAACTCTGATGCTGGTTTGCCTCATACTGGCGACTTAATTCAAGTGAGATATTTTATGGTGGGTGACTATTAGTTTGCTTGTGTAAACTTGTCTGGGTAAAGGGTAAGGGGGAAAGGTTTATTTCTTTTCCTTTTTGCCAACCTACACAGATCATTTTTGGATTGGTAAACTACTAACACTTGATAAGTGAATAAGAAAAAGTCTTAAGTCTATTCATCATCGCTCGGCATATAACTTAGCTGATACCCCTATAGGCTGTCTAACTTGCGATTTCACGGCTTCAACAATAGCATCGGCGTCAATTTTGGCGGCATGAAGCAGTTCTTCTGGTGTGCCGGAACCTGGCATATCATGCACTGCTAGCTTTATTATTCGCAGTTGGGGGCCGTTGTAGGTGGGAGTATTACTAGTACCAGCAAAAGCATCAAGCACAGCAGCACCTAATCCGCCTTCACTCCAGTGGTCTTCGACGACTACCAAATTACCATTTGTATCGCGTGCAGCTTGATGAAGTGTCTGCATATCAATGGGTTTGACAGAATAAGCATCAATGACACGTACCGTGATATCTTCATTTATCAGGCGATCGCAGGCTTTAAGCGCTTCATGTAAAGTAATACCAGCAGCAATTACAGTGGCTTGATCTTTTTGAGAACTATGAACTACCTTGCTACCACCAATGGGAAACTCTTCATCAGCACCATAGATTACTGGCGTACTTTCCCGTGTGGTGCGGAGGTAAACAACTCCATTGCGATCGCTCATTTGAGCTACTAGTTTAGCAGTTTGATTGGCATCACTCGGATATAGTACGGTACTATTCCACACCGCTTGAAAGGCTGCTAAATCCTCCAATGCCATTTGGGAAGGGCCATCCTCACCAATTGACACCCCAGCATGAGAACCCACTAATTTAATGTTGGCGCGTGAAATCGCAGCCATGCGTACAAAGTCGTAGGCTCTACTCAAGAAGGCGGCAAAGGTAGAAGCAAAGGGTTTGTATTGTCGCACTTGCAAACCTACCGCAGCTGCTACTAGTTGCTGTTCAGCAATGTACATCTCAAAGTAGCGCTCAGGAAAGGCTTCGGCAAAATCTTCAGCGTAAGTGGAATTGCTCACCTCGGCATCAAGGGCAACTACATCAGGTCGAGCCGCTCCCAAAGCTTTGAGAGCATCACCATAAGCGCGACGTGTTGCTACCTTTGCACCTTTCTCATAAGTGGGAAGTTGTAACGGTTGAGGATTAGCGATTGTAGCGGGTTGGACTTGTTCTTCGGGCTTATCTACCTGGATTATAATGTGACGTTCACCGCCTAACTCGGCGATCGCCTTTTTTTCCTGTTCTAGTTTCAGTGCCTTGCCATGCCAACCACCTAAATCTTCTAAAGCAACCACACCTTTGCCTTTTTTTGTCCGTGCAATAATTACCGTGGGGCGATCGTTAATGCTCAAAGCGGCGCTAAATGCTTGATCAATCTCCAGCAAGTTGTTACCATCAATCTCAATCGCTTGCCAGCCAAAGGCTCTGGCACGAGTAGCGTAAGCTTGTGTGTTCCAACCAAGTTCAGTTTGACCACGCTGCCCTAGTCGATTGACATCGATAATGGCAATTAGATTGTCTAAGGTGTAGTGTCCAGCATGATCAAAAGCTTCCCATACCGAGCCTTCGGCTGTTTCACTATCACCAAGTAGTACCCAGACATGGTATGGCAATTGATCTAAATATTTACCTGCTAGAGCCACTCCTACACCAATCGGCAATCCTTGCCCCAAAGAGCCGGTCGCCACATCAACCCAGGGCAAAACTGGTGTAGGATGACCTTCCAAACGACTCCCCAATTTTCGCAGCGACAGCAATTCCTCATCGGTGATTACACCCGCAGCTTTATACATGGCATAAAGTAGCGGTGCAGCATGTCCTTTTGAGAGGATGAAGCGATCGTTATTGGGGTAATGTGGATTGTCAAAGTCGTAGCGCAGATATTTAGATATTAAAACCGCTATTAAATCGGCAGCAGACATCGACGAAGTAGGATGACCCGAACCGGCAATAGTTGTGGCGCGAATACTATCTACACGCAACTGTTGTGCCAGCTCATGCCATTGGTGCAGTTGCTCCTGTGTGGTCATAGTTGTTTTCCTGAATGAAAATACAGGGAATTTATCAATAAGCAATGGTGAAGCGGACAGGGTTAAAAATCGAAAAAGTTACGAAATGGTAAAATTTTCATCCAAATCTTTGGAATATGCCGATGGTAATTACTGGGCTATTGGTCAGATCCCCGACTTCTTAAAGAAAGAAGTCGGGGATCTGACCACCGTAATTTTTTAAACTCAAAAGAGATAAGAATGTGAGTAATCTTGGTCAGAGTACTTTTCTTCTTTAATTTACTTTAGAGAGTGGAAAAAACAATAACTTCTTTCTAATGGTATAACCGCTGTTTCCTTCTCAAGGCAGACAAAAATTACAACCAATTTTATTAATTTAGATAGATGTATGGATTAATACTAACTATAATTGATTCCATACGTGAGTTTAGATATAATAGAAAAAACGCCTATAAGATTGATTAAAAGCAAATTGAGTAATTCAATTAAGAAAGAAGCTTTTCCATGACAAAATTGATGAATTTTTGACCCTTACGCTCTACCTCTTGCTTTCTAACAACAATAAAATCTTTGTTTTCAAAGAAAGGTTTAGCTGTAATACTGGCTTCTGTAAATAACCTTTTAATCTCTAAAGCTCTTGCCTTTGCTTCAATGTGTTCTAAAATTTGTGTGCCAACTCCTTGCCTTTGAAAGTCTTTATGGCAATAAAAACAATCAATATGACCATTTGCTTCTAATTGCCCAAAACCAATAATTCTATTATCCTCCTCTGCCACATAAGTAAACTTATCTCCTAAACGTTTAATCCAAACTTCGATATCTGTATTTGCCGATGCCCAAGCGTCTACTTGGGCTTTTGTGTAATCATGAATATTTATCTCATGAACGGTGTCATAAAATAATTTGATAATTTCTTCGGTATCGTCTATTTTGTATATTCGTAAATGCATAAGCAAGGGTATTGATGAAAAATAAATACTACTGGAAATATTATCGGCGATCGCCAGCTAGTTCAAACTTCTCATAATAAGCCGCAGCTAGATTTTAGTTTCCACACTTAAGGTGAGATTTTTATGGTACCAACTGAAGAATTACCAGTGCCAAAGCGAACACCAAGCACAGTTCAAGAAATTCCCTCCCCCGGTATAACTCCCAAAGATTCACTAATTGCCAAAGGCTGGCAACGCGAACAGTATATTGGCATTACAATTCTGTTGCTAAGCTTGGTTGCCGTTGTCGGGTTTTTTAGTCGCAGATTTGAATATGCGCTGTTGTTTGCTTTTGTCCTCAGCATCATCCTCATTGTGTTCTTTCTGACTGTTTAAGTATTGAGCGTTCTCAATCAAACACAGGAGGCCAAAGTTCAGATACTACAAGTTCCCACTCAGGAAATAACTCTGAGACAGTAAGCTTTTCCCCATTTCCTAATACCGTCACTCCGCTGCTCGGTCGATAAACTGATACAGTCTGAGAATCTGGGTCAATTAATAGTGCTACCCTTACTCCCAAGTCTAAAAATCTTTGAATTATTTGCTGCACAGATATCAATCGGTCAAAGGCAGATTTAATCTCCACTACTAGATCAGGTACTAATTCGGGGTAAGTTCGCGGTACTCGCTTCAAGCGTTCCCGTGAAAAGAATGAGATACGCGGCGCGACTATATCTCCATTGGGTAACTGAAACCCACCTCTAGAGCCAATGATGTGCCCTAATTTGCGCGGTTCTACCCAAGAAAACAAAAATGCACAAAAGCGAGCGCTAATTTCACCAGAGGTAAAATCAGGCGGGGACTCATTCAAGTCATACTCACGGGTAAAACCTCGATTAGGACTGATAGCTACAGCTGGTACGCCTAAAGACATAATTTCTGTCAACACTTCTTGCCAAAGGTTCTTCAGATTTACGCCTAGCTTTTTGAGCACCCCCACTGCTACCCCATCGGAGACACTCAGTACACCTAGCAAAAGATGCTCTGTACCAATGAATGTGTGACCTAATTTCTGAGATTCTTCAACAGCTAAGTCCAAAACTTGCTTACCTTTGGGAGTAAAGGGATACTCTACGCCTTGAATTCCAGTCCCACGACCAATAATTTTTTCCACTTCAGTTTGAGCAGCCTCAAGGGTAATACCAGCAGACTTGAGAACCTTAGCCGCAAGACCATTGCCTTCTGCAATTAATCCAATCAAAATCTGTTCAGTACCAACAAATTGATGCCCTAAGCGCTCACCTTCGCCTTGTGCAAGCACGATCGCCCGATATGCTTTGGCGGTGAATCTTTCAAACATAGAATTTTCCTCTGGTAAGAAGATGAATTGAATAGGATAGCGGAACACCTTGGCAATTTTGAAAGCTAAGGCCAAACTTGGGTCGTATTTGCCAACTTCAATAGCGTTGATGGTTTGACGACTCACGCTTAAAAGTTTTGCTAATTCCGCCTGTGACCAATTGCGTTGAGTTCTAAGAAGACGTAAACGATTTTGCATTGCTTGGCTAAAAAAACTAGTGTATTCGCATAGTTTTTGCCTTGCCTGAATTTTATCGTAAACTTTACTTGTCTTTGTGTCAAGTTTGCTTTACAAAATATCAGCTATTATTTGTAGCGTTTTTAACAAAAAGCAACACATTAAGAGTTACCTAACCCCCATACCCAATCTCCAGTCAGAGTCAAAATGTCTAATCAACTTTGGTTATCACAGTTGCAACAACACCGAGCGATCGCAGTTATCCGCGCCCCCAAAATGAAGTTGGGACAGCAAATGGCAATGGCTGTAGCGTCTGGTGGAATGCAGCTAATTGAGATTACCTGGAATAGCGATCGCGCCGCAGAATTAATCACTCAACTACGTTCGGAGTTACCAGCCTGTATAATTGGCACTGGTACGCTGTTTAATGTGCAGCAGCTACAAGAAGCGATCGCATGTGGGGCGCAATTCCTCTTCACACCCCATGTTGATCCGGCAATGATTCAAGCTGCGGTAGAAAAGAATGTACCTATTATCCCAGGAGCACTGACTCCTACAGAAATTGTTACCGCGTGGAATAAGGGCGCTAGTTGCGTGAAAGTGTTTCCCGTGCAAGCAATGGGACAAGCAAAATATATCAAAAGTTTACAAGGCCCCCTGGGTCACATTCCCTTGATTCCTACTGGCGGCGTCACCCTGGAAAATGCCAAAGAATTTTTACAAGCCGGAGCGATCGCCGTAGGTTTAAGTGGTGAATTATTTCCCAAAAAGCTTGTCACCAATGAAAATTGGGAAGCGATCGCAAGTCAGGCAAAAAACCTGATACAGCAGTTAAATTAGATTAGGATGAAATCATCAAAAACTCACGTCTATTGCAGCAATAGACATGGAAGTAAAGGTGAAACCTGACAACTTTCCCAAGACTCCATTATTTGAGTGTATTTACCATGAAAACCCTAATTTCTTCTGACTGGGCGCGTCGCTTAAAAATACTCCTCGCTGGTACAGCACTTTCATTGAGTGTTGTTAATCTTGGTGCAGGCGAAGTTTGGGCGAATTCCAAAAATCAGATAATTGCTCAACAAATCCAGACACTACAACAATCTGAACGGCGTTGGATTCAAATTAATCTTTCAAAACAACGGTTAATAGCTTGGGAAGGTAACAAAGTTGTTTATGGGGCCAAGATTTCTTCTGGCAAAAAATCCACTCCCACACGTATTGGGACTTTTAAAATTCAATCCAAGTTGAAGTCTACGCGGATGCGGGGTAGGGGCTACGACGTTCCTAACGTTCCTCATGCGATGTTTTACGAAGGTAATTACGGTATTCACGGAGCCTACTGGCATAAAAGATTTGGCACTCCAGTCAGCCACGGTTGCGTAAATCTCGCACCTAAACATGCTCAATGGCTATTCAAGTGGGCATCATTAGGAACACCAGTGGTTATTCATAAATAATTAAGTATAGCTAAAACTATCTTTTAGCAAAATCAGAAATAACTACAAATCAAGACAATTGACCGATGAAAACGAGATTTTCTAATGGGAATCTCCGGAGTCGGGATATTAAACTTGAAATAGAATATAGAAGGGAGCATTCATCTGATTTGCCCTACAGAAATAAGCGTAAATCCTGACAATTCCTGTGTGAAATTCCAAATGCAAATATGAAATTAGGGAAAGTTTGCATTTGCTGATAGTTACAGCTAAATCAAAAATACCAATAACGCCAAAATCGAGCTTAAGGAAACAGAATTATATGCCTCGATTGGTGGGTATAACCAAATCAATTAAGAAGATGGAAGACAAGAGGAAAATGCCGAAAAGCCATTTCTCTTGTTTTATCATTTCATCTGCGGATGAGTTGCGTAAATCCTCCACAGGAAGCTAGAAGTCGCTCTGGAAATTTGTAGCGTTCCAGAAAATTACTTCATGATTTTTGCGTAGTTTAGAAGGTGATGCATAATGCAAAACTGGATTCGCAGTGGCGGAATTCGTAGCTCAAAAACTTTTTGTACAGGCGTGGCGCTCATAGTGGCGACGTTGTTTTCCTGGTCGCCACCGTTAACAAGAGGTGATCACAACTCTGCTATAGCTACCGGGTCAGTAAATGAAAATAGCATCATAGTATCTGACATTAGACAAGTATCCCAACCTCGCTGGATTGAAATCGACCTATCTGAGCAAAGGTTACGTGCATGGGAAGGTAAAAAACTTGTTTATTCATACCGAATTTCGGGAGGTAAGCGATCAACTCCCACACCCATCGGTAGATTTCGGATCAATTCTAAGTATCGCACTCATCGGATGCGAGGCAGGGGGTACAACATTCCTGATGTCCCTTACACAATGTATTTTTATAGAGGTTACGCCATTCATGGTGCTTACTGGCATAATCGTTTTGGAACTCCAGTCAGCCACGGTTGCGTGAATTTACGAGTCCAGCAGGCTCGTAGGCTGTACAACTGGACAAAAAGGGGGACTTTAGTAGTGGTGCGTAGGTAGAAATTAGTAGAGACGTTGCGTTGCAACGTCTCTACATGTGGTCAATGTGGCGGATTAATAAAAATTTTCTCAGTATATATCTTTCCATAGGTAGAGGCTGTTAACGATACTTCTTTGTTAGCAATCAGTAACATTAGCATCAATAATCGAATAAATTAAAAATTACGGAGATTAAAATGGTGAATAAACGTGGTAATGCTCGTAATTTAATCCCATATCTCCCAAAATGGCGGCATTTACCGACTAAAGCCATTCGTGTACCAGAGATATTTGCACAACAGGTGTTGCAATATGCTCGTCAGCTAGATGCACAAAAACCAGATAAGCGTATCGAAATTCGTCAAGACTTTAATGCAGTGGTGGTAATTAGTCCCTGTGACCCAAGAGGAACTTTTCAAATCAAAGCCAGATCGATACAAGGATGGCGTTTTCATCGGGAAAGCCAAAGTTGGTGGTATCCTATGGAAAAGATTGAAGAAGTTGTAGCAGCGTTTCCAGAATGCGTACTAGATGAGAATGTCAAAGACGCGGTCGCAGTGATTCAAGCTAAAAGAGCACTTCAGTGGCAATTAAAAGATTTAAACTAAGGGCAATCATAAAATTAATAAATGCTGCTCTTGAAATGCATTTAGGGGTGGATTAATTGCTATTTAGCAGTTGAGTAATAAATGGTATCTTTATGCAATTAGAAACACAAAAACGTTATTACACAGTTGAAGAGTATTTAGAACTTGAAGAAAAGGCTGAATATAAAAGCGAATACCGCGATGGAGAAATCGTCCCGATGACGGGTGGTACTACCAATCATAATAAAATTGCAGGCAACTTTTATGCCTACTTAAAGTTTGCTTTGAGAGGCAAAAATTATGATGTTTATATCAGTGATGTACGTTTGTGGATACCCCGTTATCGGCAGCATACCTATCCAGATGTAATGGTAATTCAGGGGCAATCTGTTTATACAGGAACAAATACGACTACTGTCATAAATCCCTTGCTCATCACGGAAGTTTTATCTAAATCGACTAAAAATTATGACCAAGGAGATAAATTTTTGTATTATCGCTCAATTCCAGAATTTAAAGAATATGTTTTAATTGACCAATATTACCATCATGTTATGCAGTATGTAAAAACTGCTGAAGGTCAATGGTTATTTACTGAACTGGAAGGTGAATCTGCAACTTTATTACTGCAAACGGTAGATTTTCAAATTCAACTTAGCAATCTTTATGAGCAAGTTAATTTTGCTGAGAGCGATGAAGGAAATTAATATGTTTTTTAATTATTTATAAATATTAAACTTATAAGTCATTGGTTCGAGGAAATGTATCAAAAATGATAAGTAACTAGGCGTAAATAAATTAAAGCTTGTAGTGAGTTAGCGCGGTCTTCTCTACGAGACGCTACGCGTTGGCGGAGCTTCTCGTAGAGAAGGGGGTTTACCACGCCAGTTGCTTTAAGTCGGCAAAGCCGCCCACAGCGCTGTCTTTGTAACGCAGTGTCTCCACATGAGCGACTAACTGTCTTCGCAATGGTAGTGAGTTTTGTCTACGACATCAAGGCGAACGAGTGTCACCCGTATCCCTACGCAAAAGCCAAGCTACAAAGCAGCGGCGACCTTAAAAGAAGAGTCGGGACTTTAGTCTTGATAATCCTTGTTTTGAGCGATTTATCGCTCACTACGAACTAAGATTTTATTTTATGTTTAATTATACCTACCTACTTTATTCAAACTTCTGCGATCGCATCAGCTTAGCAGCTTCTTTTTGCTTGCACACCTGAACCTAGGCTCACCTTTAACCGAGAAGTATTGCTTCTTGTAAATAACCAAAGTTAGTTTTTATACTCTGTGAATGGGCTAAGAAAGCTATAGGCTCAGTAAGACTACCCTAACAAAAGTAGTGAAGTCACCCATTCAGGTGAAGGCATATAAAATTTTGAACGGCTATGATGAAGTTAAGTTAAGCAACTATTAATTTACCTATTCGTCTAGTTCCTGTCCAAAAGTTTTTTAACTCTACCTTGTACCTGCCCTCCCAAAGAAGGCTACTCAAGCAAAGGAGTATTCAGGTTAATATTTATGACTACGCATATAGAAATTCCCGTTATTGGCAAAGTTAAGCATCCACTACGCTGGCTAATTGGGCTAATAGCGGCGGGTTCTTTGGTTGTTGGCACAACTACCGCCTACAACTATGTACGAAGCACAAGCGAGGAAGATGTTGCCCAACTAACCTTGCCTGTAGAAGCAAAAAGCGTCACTCTGCGGATTACTGCTAGTGGTAAGGTAGTGCCAGTTCAGAGCGTGAATATTAGTCCGAAGAATCCCGGAGTGCTAGCGCAATTGTATGTGGAACAGGGCGATCGCATTCAGCAAGGGCAAATTCTCGCCCGAATGGATAGTGCAAACATCGATGCCCAAATCCGCCAGTACCGTGCAAACTTAACTCAAAGCCAAGCACAGTTATCTGAAGCCGTGGCTGGTAGTCGTCCTCAAGAAATTGCTCAAGCTAAGGCACGGTTAGCCCAAGCCCAAGCCCAGCTAGCCGCAGCTCGTGCGGGAAATCGACCCCAAGAAATTTCTCAAGCTCAAGCTCAAGTTGATTCTGCTCAGGCAAAGGTGAATTACACCAGTGAACAAGTAAAGCGTTATGAATACTTGTATCAACAGGGAGCCGAGAAAAAGCAATTACTAGATCAAGCCATCAGCGAAGACAAAAGCGCTAGAGCTGCTTTAGAAGAAGCCCGAAAACGATTATCACTAGTGCAAAGTGGTACTCGTCAAGAAGAAATCGACCAACGCCAAGCAGCTGTTACCGAAGCAAGAGCAGCCTTAGTATTGTTGGAAGACGGCACTCGTCCTGAAGAAATTGTCCAGCGCCAAGCTGCTGTTGCATCTGCTGAAGCTCAGTTGAAGGGTGTGCAAGTGCAGTTGGAAGATACGATTATTCGCGCTCCTTTTTCTGGGATTGTGACGCAAAAGTACGCTAATGTTGGCTCATTTGTCACACCCACAACATCTGCTTCTACCAGTGCATCGGCAACTTCTAGTTCAATTGTCGCTGTAGCACGTGGTTTAGAAGTGTTAGCTCAAGTCCCAGAAGCAGATCTGGGCAGAATTAAACAGGGACAGCAAGTAGAAATTGTCGCTGATGCTTATCCTGATCAAGTCTTTAAAGGTAACGTGCGCCTGATTGCTCCCGAAGCCGTGGTTGAACAAGGTGTGACATCATTTCAGGTGCGGGTTGCCCTCGATACCGGCATAGATAAACTGCGTTCTGGCTTAAATGTCGATTTGACCTTTTTGGGCGATCGCGTCAACAATGCTTTAGTATTGCCAACTGTGACAATTGTTACTGAAAACGGCAAAACTGGCGTACTGATGCCAGATCAAAACAATAAACCCCAATTTCGTGAAGTTACAGTTGGGGCACAAATCCAAGACCAAACTCAGATTTTAGATGGGTTGCAAGCAGGCGATCGCGTTTTTATCAACCCACCCAAAGACTACAAAACCGAAAAGGCGAAAGAACAGAATAATAATTAAATGAACTTCCTAGAAAGCGTCCAAATGGCAGGGAAAACCCTGCTTTCAAATAAGTTGCGTAGCGCCCTCACCATGCTGGGTATTGTCATCGGTAATGCCTCAGTGATTGCCATGATTGGTATTGGCGAAGGAGGGCAAAAGTACGTTTCAAGTCAGCTAGAGTCATTAGGGCCAAACGTGTTATTTGTGATTCCAGGGAATCGTGAAACTCAACGTATTTCTTTGGATTTGCCAAAAACACTAGTTTTAGAAGATGCTGAAGCGATCGCGGCTCAAGTACCAACAGTAGCAGCGGTTACTGCGGAATTGAACAGTAGACAGGTGGTTACTTACCGCAACAAAAACACTGATGTCAATATCATTGGTACAACTCCCAGCTTCTTGACAGTGCGAGACTTTGAAGTTGCTAGAGGGCGGTTTTTTTCTGACGTAGACATGAAGCGCAGCAATCAAGTTGTTGTACTAGGTGCGAAATTAGCAGAAAGACTTTTTGGTAATAGTAATCCCATCGGCCAGCAGTTACGAGTTAAAAACGCCAGCTTTCAAATCATTGGGGTGCTAACAGCCAAAGGCTCAAACCTTGGTGTTGATTATGACGATGCGGGATTAATGCCTGTTGTCACCGTAGCAAACCGGATTGTCGGGCGAACTTCACCCTATGGATTAGAGTTAACTTACATTGCTGCTTCGGCTAAGAATGCAGAGAGTGTGGATGCAGCAGAGTTTCAGATTACTAATTTACTACGTCTGCGACACAAAATTATCGGAGAAGATGATTTCACCATCAACACTCAAAAGGATGCTTTACAAACTGTCGGTCAAATCACAGCTGCATTAACAATTATGCTAGCTGCGATCGCCGGCATATCGCTGTTTGTCGGCGGCATTGGCATCATGAATATTATGCTTGTCTCCGTCACCGAACGCACCCAAGAAATCGGATTGCGGAAAGCGATCGGGGCAACTGAGCAAGATATTTTGCTACAGTTCATGATTGAGGCGGTGATTGTTTCAGCAATCGGTGGCGTAGTTGGGACTGGGGTTGGGATCAGCGGTATCATGTTAGTGGCAGCCTTGACTCCTTTAGAAGCGAGTCTTTCACCTGTGGCGATCGCAATGGCTGTTGGTGTTTCTGGTGGTATTGGTTTATTCTTTGGTGTCGTTCCCGCACGTCGCGCGGCCAAACTCGACCCCATTGTGGCTTTGAGAAGTGCTTAGTAATGGGAATGGCAAAACTTAATCTTCCTGATTAGATTGAGTTAGGGAGATATTCGTTAGGTAATTCAATAAATCATTTTGACTAGAGAAATCCAACAGCGCCTCAGCTAACTCTTCTAGTTGAGTTATGGATAATGTGCGAATTTGCTGTTGCATCTCCGGCTCAATTGCATCAAACCGACGTGTTAACTGACGCAAAATCAGTTGTAGCGCCTCCTGTTTCTTTCCTCGTTCTTCTCCCTTTTGGAGAATGTCTTGGTAAATCACAGATTCTTGCATAATTTCCTCTCTAAAAAGCTGTGTAATCAAACTTTTCTCAAACCGCAAACCAGCCAAAATCTGAACACAAGCTGATATATTTTGTCGCTCGTCTGTTTCTTCAATCATATCGACACTAGCAGCGACTTGAGTTAACAAGTCTGCGGGGGAGTCGGTTCTGTCTAATGTCGCTAGTGGTAAAAGTGCGGGGTTAGCCAGCAGTGGTGTGGGATCTTCTTCCCATAAACGAATTACTCGATACTCGTGTCTGGTTTTTCTGTCTAAATATTGAGTCTGAAATACAATTTCTGAGGAGGTGGGTTGCAGAAAAAATCAATATCTGCTCAATATCACACCAGTATTGACGTTTCAACCTGGTGTAGTAATCCAGCATCCGAAAATCAAGCGGGGGTGTGGATTTGGGTGTCGTTTGAAACTCTAAGTGCAGGATTTGGTTAGCGATTTGCAGGAATGTCACGGAATCAGCGCGAATGGGTTCGAGGGTAAGTTCAGTTTTAAGTACTTGGATATCTGAGGTTTCAGATGCAAGTAAGCATCTGGCAAAGTCACCAGGGTAGTGTTCAGCAAGGTATTTGCAGGTGTTATCGTAACTCAAAGGCGAATCGTTTTTTAAGTGATTAGAGTGACTATATTAATTAGCAAGAGTGATGTATTTTACTAATTTATCAGCAACACTTTTGGTAGCTACACCAACGCAATTACAGAACTCGTGTTTTACTAAAGTGCGCTAAATTTGACATACTACCTGATGAAGGTACGTTATGCGATCGCTAACAAATCCTACGAATACTGTGAGATAAGAAGTTAAGTAGAGAAATTATAGAACTCTTGCAAAGACGCTATTAATCGCGTCTCTACCAACCAATAACAAATTATTATGACAAACACTATTTCAATTACTGATTCTCTAGTTCCCAATCCAGCCCCTAAATCAACAATCATTCGCCTAGAGAATATTTTCAAGATTTATGGCAGTGGAGAAACCGAAGTTCGAGCGCTAAATGATGTCAACTTGGTTATAGAACAGGGGGAATATTGCGCGATTATGGGCCCCTCTGGTTCTGGTAAATCTACAGCTATGAATATTATCGGCTGTCTAGATCGTCCCACCACCGGACATTATTACTTAGATAACATCGATGTGGCACAAATGGATGATAAGTCATTGGCACACATCCGTAACAAAAAGCTGGGGTTTGTGTTCCAACAATTCCATTTATTACCTCAACTGTCAGCCTTAGAAAATGTCATGCTACCGATGGTTTATGCTAGTGTAAACCCTGGCGAAAGACGCGATCGCTCAACAGAAGCACTAACACGAGTAGGTTTAGCAAACCGCCTCAACAACAAACCAACTCAACTTTCAGGAGGACAACAACAAAGAGTAGCGATCGCACGTGCCATTGTCAACCGTCCTGTTGTCCTCCTAGCCGATGAACCCACTGGCGCACTTGATTCGCGTACAACTCAGGAAGTCTTAGACATTTTTGGCGAACTAAATACCAGCGGAATCACAGTTGTCATGGTAACTCACGAACCAGAGGTTGCCCGTCAAACCCAGCGGATTGTTTGGTTTCGTGATGGTCAAGTAGTACACTCAGATTTGACACCAGCCGATTTAAGTCACCTTGCTGTGCATGAGTAGAGGAACAACAATGTTGTTGTGCCTCTACAAAGCGTTTCATGCGTAGTCAAGTTTTGGCAAATTGGTATTATAAATGCAGATTTGAATTAATTACAAACTTGATGTTTTGCCAGTTTGTGCTTGCGTCTCAATCGGCTTCACATCAGTGTAGCCCATTTCACCAGCAATTGTCCGCAACACCGACATTTGTTCTTCAAAATCTAGTCCTTCAATTTGGGAAAGCAAATCATTAGTTGCTTTAGTTGGCTCGTAGTTGTTTGGCATTCCAACTACTGTATCTCCCATAGCTACTGCCCAAGCATACCAAACTAACAGCTGATTGTTTTCTTTAATCGCACCATAAGCACGGGAATACTCTGTGTCCTTGCGGTTAACTATATCCCGCATAATATCTAGTTGCTGCTCATCTGACAATTTCAAATAGTCTCCTAGCAGAATTGGTGCTAATTCTGGTTCAGCAGCAGCGGGAGCCGCAGGAGTAATCGAATTACCCATTTTTTTGTAAACCAAGTACAACCAGCCTAATTTGGCGTCAGTATCTAAAGCATTAAAATTATCCACCGCTTTTTGAGTTTCATTGCTCTGGGCTTGAGAAATGCTTTTATCGTAACTTGCAGCCATAATTTGTCTCCAAGGTCATTTATTTAATGGGCCAAACTAAGGCTTACCAGAGTTTGATCATTAACTTCTACTTCCGCAAGAAAGAGTTTGGTTAATCAGATATTCCAGCTTTTATCTATCTTTTAATAGAGGTAAAAATATCTCCCAAGGGAGCAAGTAAATAACAAATAGCTTTGGTACAATTACCGCAGCAATAAAAACGTTACTTAAAATACCAAAGGTGCGAAGTTATGCCTGATGAAGTGAAACCAAATGTCAATGAAGCCCCCACTCATGATGCACAATTAGCTGCTGATAATATCGCTAGTGGTGAAGAGAAAGCACCAACTGTTGATTTTGATGCTGATTATGCAGCCGCACAACAATTTAGCGTTAGTGAAATTGACCGTACAGGTGAAGGTTCAGCAGCAGCCCAAGAAGCAACTGCACCAAAACAAAATGTCCCTAAAACAGAAGAAGTAAAAACTCAAGCACAGCCAACTGGTAATCCTAAAGATTATGCAGATTTAGCTAAGGAAGTTGGGGATTCACAGACTGAGGGTATAACCAATGTTAGCGATGATTTAGTAAAAAAAGCATTGGAAAAAGGTGAGCGAAAAAATTAATGTTTGTATCTGACACGAAATAAATTATTTCAAAAAATGTTTAGCCTGCTCCAAACTTCGGTGCAGGCTTTGTCTTCAGAGTTTTATCAGGTACTTTTAAAATGTTTGCGATCGCTCTTGATTTGAGCATCTAACAACTTTTGATTACTTCTAACAACTCGCTTGGTTGGCGGATCAAAAAATCTGGATTTTGTCTTGCTAGAACTTCAAGTGAATTAAATCCCCAAGTCACTGCAATTACCTGGATATTTGCTTTTTTTGAAGCTTCTATATCTCTAGTTTCATCTCCAACATAAATAACTTCTTGAGACTTAAGTTGCTTTTGCCTTAATACATTATTAATTATTGTTGTTTTACCAAAAATTGTGATCCCAGAGTAGATAAAGTCAAATAAGTGAGCTAAATTATTAATAGTGAGAAATTGAATAACATTATCTTGAGAATTAGAAGTGATAATTCCCAGTTTATATCCTTCAGTTTGGAGTTCTATTAAAGCTTCTTGAATTCCAGGAATGGGTTTTAATTCCGGGATTTTGTTTTTTAATTCTGCTTTAACCTTTTTCACCAAAAAAGGTATTTTTAACAAAGAAACTCCTGAGTACTTAATAATTTCCCTTGATGTTAAATTTTTGAGGAAACCTAATTGCTCTGGAGTGATTTGTTTATAACCAAAGTCTACAGCTAAACGATTAGCAATACTTACAAGAGCATCTACTGTATCAGCGATCGTGCCATCAAAATCAAAAATAATTACTTTCTGGGTCATTCTTTCGCCTGGATGCGTCAAGATTAGCTTGGGCGTTCCGTCTTAACATTTCTGGCTTAATCCGCCGCAGGGCAGATGCCGTAAATCGTTTATCCCACTCATCATCTGAGATTTGGGCTAATTCTATCAATTGGGGAGCAAGATTCCCAGAATAAGGCTGAAACTCTGCGACATCAGTTGTATGGGCAAAACGCTGATTCCAAGGACAAACATCTTGGCAGATATCACAACCAGCAACCCAGCCTTGCAAATGGGGTGTGACTGTCTCTGGTAATTTGTCTGCCCGATTTTCAATCGTATGATAAGCAATGCAACGATTGGCATCAACGACAAAAGGCTGAGTAATTGCACTTGTGGGACAAGCTTGAAGGCAACGAGTACAGCTACCGCAGTGTTCAGTATGTGGGCGATCGCTCTCTAGTTCCAGATTTGTTAACACTTCACCCAAGAATACCCAAGAGCCATACTCTCGCGTAATCACATTACCATTTTTGGCAATCCAGCCAATTCCGGCTTGTTGTGCCCATACTTTATCCTGCACTGGGCCAGTATCAGCATAGTAGCTAGCTCGAACACCTTCACCAAGTGATTTTAGCCAGGTGACTAGCTGCTTAAGTTTTTTGTGCATCACCTTATGATAGTCTCTTCCCCAGCCATAACGAGAAATTTTGGCGTATTCCTCGCCTTCAGGACGTTGATGAGGTGTGTAGTAATTTAAAGCAACACACACAAGCGATCGCGCTTCTGGCATCATTAAACAGATATCCTGACGCTTCGGGTTAGTCATCCATTCCATATCGGCGTGATAACCCAGTTCTATCCATGCTTGCAACCTCTGTGCTTCTGTGGCATCTGCCCTATCTACAGCAGCAATGCCAACTTTGTGAAATCCCAAGTCTTTGGCTTTTTCTTTCACTACAGTGCTGCTGGTTACGGAACAATCACTCATTTTTTTATTTGAATTTTGCCCAATTAGAAGCAAGTAGATTATACATTATACAGTCAATACTTTTATTTAAAATTTGTTACTTACCAGAGATTCAGCCTATCTTTGTAACGCTTTTGCTTGCACACTTCCATCATGAGGAAGATTTATACATATATGGTAATCTCTCTCAATAGCAGCTTTCTTTTTACCTGATTTTGGACTGAAATTAATATTTAGCTAGCGTAATCCAGGTAATTCTATGACATCTGCTAAATTTATTCCCTCAACACAGCCAAAAGAAGAATTCCAGATTGAGGGAATTACAGAATCAAACATACTGCGTTATTTTGAAACTTTGAATACAGGAGAATTTGAGGCAACTGCGGCTTTATTTGCCGAAGATGGTGTGATGCGTCCACCATTTGAATCTGATATTGTGGGGCCAGATGCGATCGCTACCTACCTCAACCAAGAAGCCCAAAACGTTAAAGCACTCCCTTGCCAGGGAATAGCTGATAATTTGGAAAATGAGCAAATCCAAGTTCAGGTTACAGGCAAAGCACAAACTTCCTGGTGCGGCGTGAATGTATTGTGGCTATTTATTCTCAACCAACAACGGCAAATTCTTTATACCAGAATCAAACTCTTAGCTTCTCCCCAAGAGTTACTTTCCATACGCCCTGAAAAGTAGCAAGAATTAGGACTTACGTAAACAAACCTGGTTTCTTCAAAAATTGCCTTTTCAGCCAGATGGCTACGCACGTAAGTCCTGAAAGAGAAAATATACTGAATTCTCTGATAAAAAAGATAATTTTAATACAGTCTCTATTTAGTCAAGCTTATTTGACTAGTTCTGGTAGAGTGGCTTCTAACTTGAGACAATTAGCACCATTAACCTTCAACTGGTACTCTACCTTATCCATGAGACGATTCATAATCAACCAACCATAACCACCCTCTTGCTTTTCTGTAGGGTTTGGCGGGAAGTAAGTAGACATATCAAAGCCGTCGCCGTAGTCCCAAATTTCTATGGCAAGATCCCGGTTTTTCAATTCTAAACGCAGTAAAACTGGCAAATTTGGTTTGTCTTTGTGGGCATGGCGTACTGCATTTGAATAAGCTTCTACCAAAGCCAGTCGCAAACGACTTGATTGCCGTGACCAATCCACAGAGTCCCCTAGTTGGACTTTCAAGCATCCTAGCAACCAGTTTTCGACGATGTTGAGAAAATTCAAGTCACTTGGTACATGAAGCTCACTTTTCATTACTTACAAAACCTCCAATGAGAGTATAGTTTGATCATCTTCTTGAACGTGGTTGTCTGCCTGGATGCGAGCTAACAAATGGTTAAGAGAAAGAGGTTTGGCTGCTCCTTGTAAGAGTTGCCAAAGACCATCTTGATTCAGCATAGAACGGTTAAGTGGCTCAACGCCACCCACGGTTTTCGCTGTTAAACATAAGTTATTTGATACCATAGCTTCAGTAATGCCGTCCGTGGTTAATAGTAATGTGTCTCCAGGAGTCAGAATCAAACGGCCAGACTGTGCTTGCCATTTAGGCAAAATCCCCAAAGGAACGCTGCGGACTTTGAGGTAATTAGGTTCGTCCGCTACAGTGGCTTGGCGTGACCACAACATCGGATAGATGTGCCCGGCATTAGTGTAGACGAGTTCTCTAGTGGTAGGGGTATAACAGGCTAATACAAGGGTGATGAAATAATTGTTGCTAATCAAGTCATCGCCTAGGGTGTAGTTAAGATTTTGCATTATTACATTGGGAGCGGCTGGTGCTTCTTGAGATAATTCCCGACGCAACACTGAAATAACACTAGCCATGAATAAAGCCGCTGGGACACCTTTACCGGAAACGTCACCCACAGCTAACCATAAGTCCCCTTTGGGATGGACAAATACTTCAAAAAAATCCCCTCCCACTTCGCGAGCAGGGTAACAGCAAGCTTGTACCTTCACACTTTTGATATCAGGTAAACTTTGACGTAGCAAGTTGATTTGGATTTGGCGAGCAACTTCTAACTCAACGCGGATCTGCTCTTGTTTTTCCTGAAGGCGCTGGTAGAGTTTTGCCTGGGACAGCGCCAAGGCTGCTTGTTCTGCAACCCCTACAATTAGTTGGATGTCTTCGTCTTCCCAGGGGCGATCGCATCCCCATTGGTGGAGAGCAAGCACAGCCAGCAGATGTTGCTGGTAGCTAAGTGGAACAACTAGGTGGTAACAGAGGTTGCCGTTATATGTATTTTGTGTAAGTTGATAATGACGGGTTTCCAGCACTTTTTCAATTAAAAGACTGGTATCGAAGAAGCTATCAGATACATAAGATTTAGGATCATGATAGGAGAACCGATCTTGTGTTAGGCGATCGCTCTCTACTGGTCTGAGCAAGCAACTAGTAGCTTCAAATGTTTGTCCAATGGTTGCTACAGTCTTTTGCAACATACTGTCGTAGTCCAAAGACTCCCGAATTGCCGTTGTCACTGCATTAAACAAAGATTCTCGCCGTAGGGCCCGACGCAACTCCTGCGTGCGCTTCTTAACTACGCGATATGTATCAGTAGCTTGCTCAACTAATGCCCTAAGCCGTTCTGGATTCCAGGGTTTGGTAATGTATTTAAAGACCTGACCAGAGTTAATCGCGTCTACCAAATCTTCGACATCAGTAAAACCAGTCAACAAAATGCGAATTGTATCGGGAAAGCGCTCAACTGTGCGACTGAAAAATTCGGTACCGTTCATTTCTGGCATTCTTTGGTCAGAGATAATCACAGCCATCTCGCCAACTTTATCCAAGATTTCTAGAGCATCACGAGCATGATTTGCTTTATGTACTTGAAAATCTCGCCTAAAAGTACGGTAGAGTAAATCTAAGTTATCCGGCTCATCGTCTACCACCATGAGCTTAAGTTTTTCTACCTCTGTTTCAGTCATATCTGACTTTGTTTTTTAAATACCTGAATGGCGAGATAGTGTAATGTTTATCTCACCTAAGCAACAAACAATCAAAAAGTAATCGTCAAGAGAATCTTTCCACTTTGAACATATAACTTGCTCAAAGCTGTTAGTTTCTCTTCTGTTTGCTCAAGCATTGCTACATACCAAAAATAACCCTATCCCACCAAACCAGAACGCAAAGCACGTACTGCTGCTTGAGTACGGTCATCGGCACATAGTTTATTTAAAATATTGCGGACGTGAGTTTTAACAGTCCCAACAGTGATGTAAAGTCTTTCCGCAATAGTTGCATTACTACAACCTTCGACGATCAACTGTAGCACTTCCAACTCCCTTTCTGTCAGGGTGTATGGCTCAATTCCTTCTAAATTATCCATATAATCAGGGTTAGAAGTAATCGTCTTGCTATCCAAGGAAGCTGATTCTGACTTTTGGGGATTTTGTTGGGCTTGTTGTAACACAATTCGAGCGATCGCTGGATCGATCCAAGCGTTGCCATTGTAAGTTACTCGCACTGCATCCAGCAAATTATCGAACTTGATATCTTTCATGCAATAAGAGTCTGCTCCCGCAGCAAAAGCTGCTAACACCGCTTCTTTGTTATCCCGCAATGTTAAGATTAATATCTTCGTTGCTAACTCTTCACCATTAGTAGTAGATTTCACCTCCCGTGTCAGCTCAATGCCATCTTTATCTGGTAAACCAATATCTACAATCGCAATATCCGGTTGTAGCTTTTTTAGCATTTTTAACCCCTCAGTAGCATTGGCGGCTTCCCCTACAACTTCAATTTCGTCCTTTTGCAGTAGTGCTGTCCGAATACCCACACGAGTTAGGTCATGATCTTCAATCAGAGCGATACGAATTTTACTCATAGCCAACTTCAGCCCGTTACCCTACCTTAACTGTAAAATCGAGTTTACTAGAAAGTCTTAAAAGACGCAGATTAAAGACATTTGTACAAATATATAGAAGTGTTGTTTAAAAAAAGCTAACACGTGGGGGCATTGCGTAGTGCCACAGCCATTCATTCCTCTAAATGAACATTACACTTCAATCATAAAATCAGGGTTGGTTCACCCAAGGTACAAGCACCCAAGACCAATTAGTATGATGGCTTATAATGTCGCAGATGTTACTTCCTCAAATAGCAGGACACAAGCCATACTTAATATTTGCGGAGCTAATGAAGTATGCTGCAACCTTTACATACACCCTCTGAGGGACTGGTCGCATAGGTGATTCTCTATATGGAGGCTTACTGTTGATTCACCTCTTTTGCTAAGAAGAGTATACTGGCTTGGATAAGGCAAAGTTATGTTTGTCAGAATGTTGCCTATCCATTCAACAAATGCGATCGCACAGAGTCTAGATAAAAAAATCGCCTTCTCAGACATTTCTCAAAAACTACCACCTAAGTATTATTTTTGGAAAATCAAACAATCCTTCTTTACCAAAAAAACTTTATCTGGTTTTATCCCTGCCAGTTAAATCACTTAGTGGAGATAAATTATATATTATACACTAAAAAAATGCTCAATTATTTGTTACTGAAATTACAATCTCCAACATATAAAAAAATTTGATAAACTAACGTTCGAGAGAATCTGGTGTGATGCTAATCAAAAAGTAGGCTATGTCTAAACCGCCTAAAGCGTTTTCGGTGTTGGGGATACCAGTTCATGTGATGACTAACTATCCAGGCTGGTTGCTAGAATGCCTGCACGCAGGCAGAGGAACTCATGTTGTAACACTCAATGCAGAAATGACCATGCAAGCAGAGCGGAATAAATCTCTAGCTCAGGTTATTCAAAATGCCGAGCTAGTGATTCCAGATGGAGCAGGGGTTGTTTTGTATTTACGGTGGCTATTATGGCAAAAAGTGCAACGTTTTCCAGGGATTGAATTAGCAGAAAAACTGTTGCAAGAACTGGGACAACAGAAAACACAGACAAAAGTCTTTTTTTATGGAGGATCGCCTGGAGTGGCTGCAAGCGCAGCAGAGTTTTGGCAGCAGCAAATTCCAGATTTGAACATAGCAGGTACTCACTCAGGCTACCATTCCTCAGAAGAGGAAGCACAATTGGGACAAACTCTCACTCAATTGCAGCCACAAGTAATTTTTGTCGGCTTGGGAGTGCCACGCCAAGAGTTGTGGATTGCTAAAAATCGGCATTTGTGCCCCCAAGCAATATGGATTGGTGTTGGTGGTAGTTTCGATATTTGGTCGGGAACCAAAACTCGTGCTCCCGCTTGGTTAGGAAACAACAATTTGGAATGGTTGTATCGGCTTTATCAAGAACCTTGGCGCTGGCGGCGAATGCTGGCTTTGCCGAAGTTTGCTGTCAAAGTTTTTATTTATCGCTTGACTGCAAGGGGGGCAATTGGTTAGCAATAATGATGAATCAGATGAATTATGCAGCTATGTCTTGATAAAGAGTTGAAACAATACTTTCTCCGCCATCGTGAGGTTAAAACAGCGCCTCAGACATATTTCGATAGATTAAGCGATCGCCCACGCCAAGTCATTACAACAGCAGATGATCCTAATTTTGATGCCAAAATTCAAGCGGCAATTCGTCAGCAGTTGCAAGCAGGAGACATCAAAGGCAACGGATAGGAGTACTGAGGTCTTCATAAAAATTTAAATTTTCGTTGTTAGATTTGAGCTTCCCAGGTTTCCTCTGGGAATCCTTATTTTGGGGAGTTTAAATCTAAGCCCTCAAGCTGTTTGATTGTGGGTATGAGGAATATTTAAAAATGCCAGCATTAACAACTCCAGGAAAAACTAAATCTGTTCATCAAGAGGGCAGTGAGACTCAACAATATACTGGTAGCAATACTGCAAAGGTACAATTGCTATCTGTAACAAAAACTTATACCAACGGCTGTCATGCCTTGTTAGATGTAAACCTGGAAGTCAAAAAGGGAGAATTTCTATTTATTACAGGGCCAAGTGGTTCTGGTAAATCAACTCTGTTAAAACTGATGTATGGCCAAGAGTTACCAACGCAAGGACAAGTAATTGTTGATGAATGCAATGTAGTGGGTTTACGAGGCGATCGCTTGTCATCATTGCGGCGACGTATTGGTATTGTGTTTCAAGACTACAAACTGATTACCCAACGCACAGTAGCGGAAAATGTGACTTTTGTGCTGCAAGCTCAAGGATATACTCGCAAGGAAATTCAACGACGTTTAGAACCAACTTTGAAACTGGTGGGTTTACTGACTAAAGCTGACTGTTTCCCAGATCAATTGTCTGGAGGAGAGCAACAGCGAGTCAGTATTGCGCGAGCGATCGTCGGAACACCGCCGTTGCTGTTAGCGGATGAACCAACTGGAAATCTCGATCCAGATAATTCTTGGCAAGTAATACAAATTCTCCAAAAGCTAAATTCTTTTGGAGCCACAGTAATTGTCACTACCCACGATGAACAATTAGTGCGGCGTTGCAATCATCCAGTAGTGCAAGTTCGCAATGGACGACTGTCACGAAAATAGTTAAGAGTCAAGGGTTAAAAACTCTGGACTTTTGAGAGAAGTCTGTAGCTTGCTTTCCTACGGAACGCTGGGCGAACCCGCAGGGTGCGCCGGCTTCCGGCGTTGGCGCAGCCTCTCTGAAAGAGACACAGAACTTCGGTGCTTTGGACTTTTGACTATAGACTTTACATAGCGGAACGGCTGTACTAGATGCTAGGAATTGTAAGCTATCTAGGGCTTGCAAACTCTCAAAAGCTGCCTCTCGAATTACTGTTTCCTTCTCTTGTCTGAGTATGAGTTGCAAACATTCGACAACACTTTGCTGTGACGAAGCATCAACTTGCTTACGGGTGATAAATTTGGTTAGTTGACGCAGGGCAATCAGACGCTTCAAGGGGTCTGTTTCCGTTAAGTTAATCAACAACTGATCAAGGTAGTCTTCTTCTTGACTTCCATAAAGACTGATGATTTGCCACGCCAACAAAAATAAAGTTAACAGCGTCCCTACACCTTGCACAATAGCAACAGCGGTAATCCAAGGGCTATGGGAGTCAACCCAGATTGCGGCTGCCATGTAAGTACTGACAGTAGCCAGTCCACCACTACCAACAGCTAAGGCTAATCGACGGTTTGAACCATTTAAAAACCTACGAATTTCAAGCCAGCGTAATTGCCAGTTCCACCCCTGCATTGAGTAAATGAATACCATTACCCCAACGCCGATTAAGAGTGCCAACAGCAGCTTCCAGTTCCACAACAGCATAGCAACGAAGATTGACAGGAACCCAAGAACGCCTCCAGGTTGAGAAAAGCGCTTGAAAGTTCGCTGCTTTGTGGCTCCTTTTCCCGTCTTAAACTCTGGAAGCGACCAGTTGAACATCTGGTTGATCAATTGCCGCCAAGAAGACGAAGCCTGTGTCACAGTGTTTACCTACTTGATTACAAGATTATTTTATGTATAAGTTTTACCAGAAATTAGGAAAGGCTAAAAGATGAAGGTTATTCGGCGTAGTTCTTATAGGGTAAGTGTTCCCATCTAGGCTGAAATCTAATACCTCATACTTTAATATTTTCTTAATACCAGGTATGTAATTGACAATCAATAATACTCTACAAGAATACCTGGACTAGGGCGAGTCAGAGTAATTTTGTCACTGAGTTTTTAGTTAAAAACAAAAATGAAAGTCATCAAGGGTAAATTGACCATCAAAAGCACAAAAGGTAACACTGTAAATATTGTTCGCTGTTACAGATAATAAAGTATTAGGGGGTATCGCCGAGTCAGTATTAGCCAGATTAGCTCCTGGTAGCACAGTTTGGGCAATCTGTTGCCGATCGCGATCGTAGGCAGAAAGCACTAGCCGTTGGGAACTAGTGACAAAAGTACTAACCCAGTTAACTGGACGTAAGAAAGTAGCTTCTAAAAATCCGCTCTTGGGTGCTCCCATTAAGACTGTCAACCCCGAATAGACCGGAAACGCCGAATTTGATGGCTGTATTGCTATAGAATTGTGAAAAATGACTCCCCAACGTTCATACTGGCGCTCCACTGCTTCAAAACACTTCAAATCTTCCAAGTTTAAATAAATACAAGTAGGTTCAGCTGCATTAATGGTCTCAACAGCTTGCTTGACTGGCCCTCGCCAAGCTGAAGTTGTAACTTTGTCTTGCATATTACAGTTGTCAAGCGCAAATTTAGCATCTCCAACTGTTGGTACTTTATTAAATTGAAGAGTAGCCTGTTTTACCATGACACCCCGCCTTACCACTACCTAGAGAATCATCAAATTAGTAATTACATCAAAAGCTATTCTTTCTACATGGAGAAATAGAATTAGTAACTTATCAAGATTGCCATTTTGACTATTACTGAAGTTTAAAACTAACTGTGAGGTTTCTGATAGATAGAGTACCATAAAAAACTCATGGGCTATTTACTCTTCAGTAATAGCGGCTACCAGCATAAAATCTTGTAATATAGTATTCACAACGTAAATTTATTGTTTGTTATGAAAAAAAATCGCTAAATCTTTACAAGGAATCCAGCGATTTTACATCTACTTAATCTGACGGTGGTAAGAAGTTATAAAGCGATAGTTTAGCCGATAATAAATAATGAGTGGGGAGTTTAAACTCAACAAACAAGTATTCTGAGGTGATACAAGTATCACCTATTGTAAATAATTACCGTGGTAACTAAAACTACTTATGTTTCAGCCACTAGGATTTGAGCAACGCTCCATAAATACCTCACTAGGTAGAATGGTGTATTATACTGCTGCTATCTCACCTTGGCAGGACAATGTGACTGTACAAGATGACCGAGAAACTTTAGTGTTCCTCCACGGTTTTGGTGGTGGGTCTTCTGCTTATGAGTGGTCAAAAGTTTATCCTGCTTTTGCTGCTGAATATCGAATTATTGCACCAGATTTGATTGGTTGGGGTAGATCCGAGCATCCACCACGAAATTACAAGATTGAGGATTATTTAACGACGATTCGTGAGTTTTTCGAGCAGACTTGTACAGGGCCAGTAACAACGATCGCTTCTTCTCTGACCGCAGCGTTTACAATTCGAGTCGCGATCGCTTGCCCTGATTTATTTAAGTCTTTAATTCTGACTACTCCCGCCGGACTGTCTGACTTTGGCGAAGATTACACCCGGAGCTTTTTTGCCCAGTTAGTTGGACTTCCTGTTGTTGACCGCTTGTTGTACAGCACTGGAATTGCCACTAGCGGCGGTATTCGCAGTTTCTTAGAGCAACGACAATTCGCCCAGCCTAATCGAATATACGAGGAAATTGTAGAGGCTTATCTACAATCGTCTCAGCAGCCTAATGCTGAGTATGCAGCGCTGTCTTTTGTACGTGGTGATTTGTGTTTTGATTTATCCCTTTACATTCAACAATTAACAACTCCCACCGCTATTATTTGGGGACAGAAGTCGGAATTTACAGGCCCTTCAATTGGTCGCCGCCTTGCTGAAATGAATCCTCAAGCAATTCGATTTTTTCAACAATTAGAAGATGTGGGGTTAACGCCACAGTTAGAATTACCAGCAGTAACAATTGGATTAATTCGCCAATTTTTACCTTTACTTAATTAGTGTGTCAGTAGTCAGTTTTTAATTAGCAACTGACTACTGACGAAAATCAGCGATCGCAATAAAAAATTGCCTCTTGAAGCTATGATCAACAAAAGTGAAAATGCTATTTGTCTAATCTAACATCAATGACAGTGGCATTAAAGCTGTAGTTGAAGCCTTCCAACTCGAATGGCATACCGATTTTAACTTTACTGTTACCTAGAACTGGGCCGCTTTCAGTAACTTGGGCTTTGCCATCTAAAGTCAAAAGTAAATCGGTACTAAAATTGTTGCTCTTTGGATCTGGCAATTCTTTAACGGAACCATCAGGTTGAAAAACATTTACTGTTCTAGGTAGCTGTTGAATTGATTTAATCTCAATCTGACCATAAGGTTGATTGCGGATAATCACATTAGTTTTTCCACCTTTTTTTAATCCGTTGTTGAATAATTGTTCAGGGTCGCGCACATTCAAACCACGAACTACTAAGTCTACTTCGATAGGTACTGTCTTTGTACCAACTTGAGCAACAGAACCGGAAGTACCGGGAAAGAAAAAGATGCCAAATATAACTAGCAGAATTACCAGCGCAGCACCTAGATCAAGGAGGTTGATTTTACCGAATAAGCGTCCTTTGGAATCTAATATAGCCATAACAAGTTTTCCCTATAAGCAAAGTAATTGATTGTAGCAGCAAGGTTTTTAAGGGTAACGGCAATATTCCCTACTTGGTAATACTCACGACTGGGCGTTGCGGTTATGCGACAGTTTATCACGTCTGTTGAAAATTCGGAGTCAAGGAAATCCCTTAAAGGTCATAAAATAGACCATTCCAAAGTGTACCCCAGACCCTAGTCTTTGCAAAACAAAGGCCTCCCCATCTTTAAAATATAAAAAATAAAGGGTTCTCACGATAACTACTCCTTGGAATCTAACAACAAGGCGTTCCCACTTTCTTAGTAAGTGCGTCCAAGACTGCAACCTCCTCACCACTACGCATCTTTGGTATTGCGTTTAAAATGCAACTTAGAATGCTCTAAATCCGTCTCATAATTTGTCTCATCTTTTTATATTTTCCCAAGATTATCTTCAGGCCGGATTATGATCAACTGGAAAGGCTTTTTAGCAAATTACCGTTTGTGGCGGCGTCGCTGGTTATATCCCTTAATTTCAGTGGTGGTGGCCCTCAGTCTATGCTTGAGTACACCCTTGCCTGGTAGAGCTATAGACTTATTTCCGCTTCTATTCCAGGGAGTTCAGGTACTTCAGCTTTCTAATATATCTGCACGCCAGGAAGCTGATCTTGGTAAGCAGATTAATCAGGAAATAGTAAGCAGTCTCAGGCTTTACCGCAATCCTGAGATTAACCGTTATGTAGAACAGATTGGTCGGCGTTTAGCAGCTAATAGCGATCGCCCCAATCTCCCTTATACTTTCCAGGTGGTTGAAGATGACGCTATCAATGCCTTTGCTACGTTGGGGGGCTATGTATATGTCCACACAGGTTTACTCAAAGCCGCAGATAACGAAGCAGAACTAGCAAGTGTCATCGCTCATGAAATTGGTCACATTGGCGGGAAGCACCTGGTTAACCAGATGCGACAAAAAGCGATCGCTAGTGGTGTCGCAACAGCCGCGGGATTAAATCGCAATGCCGCTGTAGGTATTGGTGTAGACTTAGCACTAAACCGTCCACGCAGTCGTCAAGATGAGTTCGATGCCGATAAAAGAGGATTAAGAACTTTGACACGCAGTGGTTATGCCCAATCTGCAATGGTTTCCTTTATGCAAAAACTGCTGACAAAGGGTTCGGTTCCGACATTTTTAAGTACACACCCCGCAACTAGCGATCGCATCGATTCCCTTAAACGTGCCATTAACTCTCAACGCAGTAATGGGAGCTATGGCTTGAATAATGCAGCTTATAAAGCTAATATTCGTGCATTAGCGAGATCTTAGTAGCACTCTGTGCAGATTCAAAACTCAACAGTCCAGAATTACTTTCCTTCTATACCATCCCACATCATGCACCTTGCTTATTGCGGCGTTCAGCTTTGATTTTGGCTGGATCAACCGTGATTACTGCTTCTTTCAAAGGCAGGGTGCGGAGATGGTGTTTATAAACATTAACTTGGTAAACCAGGTGATTTGTAACATCCAATCCAGTTAACCAACCACTGCGCGGATGATAAGCGCCAGTATCTATATCTAGCCATCCTTGTCCTTGTGCTAGTTTACCAGGAGTAACACCTGGTAAAGTAAAGGTGATGGTGTGACCAATAATAATCTGCTTATCCGGGAAGTAAGGCTTTTGAATACTGTGAAAATCGTCTCGTATCCAGCACAGTTGATCGGCGGTTTGTTCCGCTACCGATTTGCAAGGGTCAACACCGGCATGAGTTAGCCAAAAATCACCCAAATCAAGATATGTAGGCAAAGCCTTAAACCAATCCAAATGCTCGTCAGGGATAGTTGCTTTGTCGTAACTGGCTACGGTCGCTTGCCCTCCACTATACAGCCATGCTTGCATTGTTGGGGAAGAGACACTTTTGTTAGTTAGAATGCTTAATAACATCTGCTCATGATTTCCCAGCAAACACGGGTAGTTATTTTGCTTGACAAAATTCACTACTTGTGAACTTTGAGGGCCACGATCAATTAAGTCTCCCAGAAAATAGATCTGATCATCTGACGTGGGGGCGATCGCCTCCAACAATGTCATTAGACCCTCATAATGACCATGTACATCCCCAATGACAATTCGACGGGGGCTAATTTCGCTCATCGTCTCTCAGCTTGAATCATTTTGGCTAACACTTTTGCTACAGTTTAAGCTGTCTGCTTTTCGCAAATAAGGCTAAAAAATACTTGACAAATTTTATTTCAATTATTATCTCAAGAATAGAGAAAGTTTTGATTTAATACATAGAAAATGGGACAAGCAACGTGCTCATCCCACAGAAAAAAGTTCAAAACATAGAGTTATGGCTTAAGCCTTACAGTTGGAGCTATGAGCAAATTTCAGGATTAACTCAAGTTCCAGTAGTCCAGGAATTGGTGTATTCAATTTGATCTGGTGTTAGGGTATCGATACTAATTCCAATTGCTTGCAACTTCAGCCGAGCAATTTCTTGATCTACCTCAGTAGGAATTGAGTGCAAACCGGGTTCCAGCTTACCCTTGTTCTTCACCAAGTATTCGCAAGCCAAAGCCTGATTGGCAAAGCTCATGTCCATCACCGCACTGGGATGTCCTTCCGCAGCAGCAAGGTTAATCAAGCGCCCTTCGCCCAGAACGATGACTGATTTGCCATTTGGCAGTTTATACTCTTCAGTGAAAGGACGTACTTGCTTAACTTCTTTAGCTTGAGAAGCCAAGTATTTTAGGTCAAGTTCAATGTCAAAGTGACCGGAGTTACAAACGATCGCGCCATCTTTCATTACCTCGAAATGCTCAGCGCGAATCACGTGCTTGTTGCCGGTAACTGTGATAAATAAATCACCCAGAGGAGCGGCTTCTGCCATTGGCAGAACACGGAAACCATCCATCACGGCTTCAATTGCTTTGATGGGGTCGATTTCTGTGACAATTACGTTAGCGCCAAGACCTCTGGCCCGGAGTGCAGTACCTTTACCGCACCAGCCATAACCAGCAACGACAATGTTTTTACCAGCCAGCAGAATATTTGTAGCGCGGATAATGCCATCTAGGGTTGATTGCCCAGTACCATAGCGATTATCAAAGAAGTGCTTGGTATCGGCATCGTTGACATTCACTGCGGGGAAGGTGAGAACGCCATCTCTGAACATGGCGCGTAGCCGCACAATTCCCGTCGTGGTTTCTTCGGTAGTACCAATCAAATCAGCAATTTGATGTTGGCGTTCTTGGATCAATGTGGCAACCACATCACTACCATCATCAATAATGATGTTGGGGCGGTGATCTAGGGCAATTTGGACGTGGCGGTTATAAGTTGCGTTATCTTCACCTTTTTGGGCAAAGACGGGAATTTCATGATCAAGGACGAGGCTCGCGGCTACGTCATCTTGAGTTGACAAGGGATTGCTGGCAATTAAAAGTGCGTCTGCACCACCAGCTTTGAGAGCGATTGCTAAATGTGCTGTTTCTGTTGTCACATGGGCACAAGCCACAAGACGAAGCCCAGCAAACGGTTTTTCTTGGGCAAAGCGATCGCGGATTTGTCTTAAGACTGGCATCTCGCGTCCAGCCCATTCAATGCGCTGTCTTCCCAAGGGAGCTAGGGCGAGGTCTTTAACCTCGTGCTTTAATCGGGGAGAAGTTGCGGTCATCAAAAATTACCTCAAAAAAGTCAAAAAAGTTACGTAATTATTTTACGTACCTTACTAATTGTTCTACGACCAGCTTTTTTGCTTGTTATTACCAAGCTGCTAGTCAATAGTCCTCAGCACTAGCTTGACGTTTGATCAGCTTAATGTCAACTTCATCCCTAGCTTTTTTCTTTTTGTTTTATCTTTGGTAAGAGTATTATCAAGGACTGCTCTGGCCATTACTCAAAGTATCTAAGTACAGTAACATCTGTCTAAAGGTAGGAAATAATTAAAAAACATCAAAATTTCATCACCTGAAAGGAAATACTGAACCTTAGATAGGTACATGTACTCAAATTGATTGAGCAGGATGGTTATAGAACTTAACAGTAGATTTTACTTAAGGAGGTGTTTGAGTGCGCTTTCAATTTTTGGCGACCACAAAGCAGGTTCTATTGCCTAACTTTGTCAAAGATAAAGTTGCCCTTACTCCTCTGGAGGAAGGACAGGTATTTTCAGAACAATGCCTTGGTAATAACCGCACCATCACGCAGTCTGTACGAGGTTCTAAAAAGGGCGTGCAACCCAAAAGTCGTTTGAGTAGGGGAGTGATAGTAGCGATCGCCAGTTCAACAGTTATAGCAGTTGGGTCTGTGCCCAAAGCTACAGCCCAGATTCCCTTTTTGCCACAATTGCAAGCTCCCCGCAGTGTGAGTAATGACTCAAATAACAGAACTGTTTCTGGCTGGGTTTATTTAGATGGCCGCCAGTTGTTTCAAATAGCAGCTTCAAGAACTAATTTTCCTGAACGTTCAGAAGATATCCAAAAGAAGTTAGAGACAATTAGCCAAAATTACTTTCAGTCATCTGCAAAACAAGTCAAGGTAGAGGTTCGAGAAGCAAACAAATTGCCAGTAATTTATGTCAACGACCAATATCTGATGACCGTCACTTCCGAAGATGCTGGACTGCGACAGTTAGATATATCAACATCAGCAAACCAAATCGCCGAAGCTTTGCGAGAAGACTTGCAACGGGCAAAACAAGAGCGACAAACTCAGTTTCTCATTGACCAAGGTAAAATTGCTGCGGCTACTGGAGTGGCGATGATTGTCATGAGTTTAGGGGTGTACGGCTGGCAACGTCGTTCTTTAAGAAAAGATTTATTACAGCCTAGCCCTTCAACTTCACCAACCGCTAAACCAATTACAACACAACTAAATCATCAGCAAAAACAGCATCTCCAAGAAGCCAAAAAACGATTGTTTCAGCTAACTCAAGCCGGAATTTGGGGCGGTGGAAGTTTTATTATCTTGGGTCTATTTCCCTACACACGAGCCTTTCAGGTAGGAATTCTCAACGCCGCTCAATTTCCTTTAAGATTAGCTGTTGTGGCACTGGTAACTTATGTAGCTATTCGTTTAAGTTATGCTCTCATTGACCGCTTCGCCTCAACTCTAATCAGCAGTGGGGCTTTTCTAACTCCAGAAAGCTCTGAACGTCTACAACTACGAGTTTCTACATTTTCTGGTGTGACTAAAAGTATTGCTACTGCTATCTGTGTAGGAGTTGGTATTTTACTAGCTTTGGTTTCGTTGGGTATAGATATCGTTCCCTTGCTAGCTGGTGCTAGTTTAGTTGGTGTTGCGGTGTCTTTAGCTTCACAAAACTTGATTAAAGATGCAATTAATGGCTTCCTGATCATTTTAGAAGACCAGTATGCTTTGGGCGATGTGATTGCTGTAGGAAATGTGGGAGGGTTAGTCGAAAATCTGAATCTGCGGATGACTCAGGTGCGAGATTCTGAAGGGCGGTTGATCACAATTCCCAATAGTGAAATTAAAATTGTTGCGAATCTTTCTAGTCGTTGGTCAAGAGCCGATTTAACTGTCCCGGTTGCCTATGAGGCTGATGTTGACGAGGCTTTAAAGTTGATTGAACATATAGCCTTGGAGATGGATCGAGATCCGCAATGGCAACGTCAAATTATTGAAACGCCGCAAGTTCTGGGAATAGATCTTTTTGGCGATCGCGGTTTGATGATACGTGTATGGATTAAAACACAGCCACTCAAACAATGGGATGTAGCACGGGAGTACCGCCGTCGTTTAAAAGTCGCCTTTGACCAAGCAGGTATTTCCATCCCTGTACCTCAACAAGCGATTTGGGTGAATGATCCTCAATTGCTCAACTCTCAGGCGAATGGCAAAGATTAGATGCTAAAACCCTGTATCTCTCGTAGAGACGCAGCAATGCTACGTCTCTACAGTACGCTCAGATATCGCTCTTTCCACATGTTAATACAAATGTACTATAATAGATATAGCGTTCACAAAGCCTGGTAAAATGCAAAACGGCTCTGTGACAACCTCCTGGAAGATGGATTCACGGGTTAGTCCTATGATCAAGCATTACATTCTCAACCTCAATCCGACTGCCAAGCACGAATGGGATCGGTGTATTTTACGTGATCCGTTAACTGCCAAACGCCCAGAAATTGCCAAATTAATAGCCGAAGCCGTTGATGCTGATACAGGCAGTTATTTGGTGAGTGTAAATATAGAAGTAACGGTGTTGGAACAAGCTGCGGTTCCTCAAGCCGAACAACTCTCGCTTTCATTTCCAGAGGTGAGTATGCCGTCGCAACTGCGGGAAGTGGCTTAAAGTACAGTGCAGAATTTAGGTTCAAAAATATTATTTGTTGTTGAAACAAAAGAGCCAAGAGTCAGGGAAAGTATATTTCTGACTCCTGACTTCCTTTTCTACTATTACGGCTAATGCAACTTTGTTTAAACAGGCACTAGACTGCAAAATTATTGGCGCTGTTCATAGCACTAGCAGATACCTTGCTGACGGTCATCAAATTGACAGCACGACTGCGACCAGATGAACCATCTGGGTCAAACAAGACGATAGTATCGTTTCCCTGAGTCTCAAAACGCAAGTAGCCCCCGGAAATTGCACTTGCAGAGTTCAGGTTGCCTAGATTGAAACTTCGGAAAAGTTGCCTCAGAACAATCTTATCTGTACCAACTTCAAAGTCAGCGATCGTATCTCCTAGATCTCGAATACTTGTATAAATAAACGAGTCTGCACCTTCCCCACCCGTAAGAATATCTCTTCCTTGGTAGCCAGTAATAATGTCATTGGCAGCAGTACCCTTGAGAATGTTGCGCCAAGGTGTGCCATTAATTACATTTACCACTGCTTCAAACGCACCGATATCTACTCTGCCACCAGAGATGCGAGCAAAGCCAGAACCGCGCTGGTCAAAGGGTATTTGTTCAGTAGTATTGCCATCATCATCTAAATCTATAGTGTCAACAGGCACATTTGCGTTGTTGCCACTATTGATGGCGGGGCTACCTGTGATGAGGGCGTGGGTTTTGACTAAGCCGCCATTGTCTCGCAACGTGGTATCTAAAACCTCTGTGATAGTAACGTTTAGCTGTTCGCTAGGCTTAAAACCTGTGCTGCCATTGAGGCTGCCGATAAGGTTAAAGCCGTTGCTGATAAAGTTACCTACCACATCAGAATTGGAGGTAGTTTGCTCATTGCCATAGATAATTTTGACGTTACCAGCAATAATGCTGTTTTTCACTGTGGCAGAGCCAGAACTAGAGTTGTGTATACCACCACCAGCGCTTTCTCCATCGGGGTAATCGTAATTGGAAACATTGTTGAGCACGATGGTGCTGTTGAGCACCGTTACAGTACCAGCATTGTAGATGCCACGGCCAGAGTTGCCGCTAATAGTACTGTTGCTGATAATCGCAGTACCATTCTCATCATTGTATATACCACCACCAGCATTGCTGCTAATGGTACTGTTGCTCACCGTCAAAGTGCCATTGTTCAAGATGCCGCCGCCAAAAATTGCTGAGTTGTTGGTGACGGTGCTACTTATCAGAGTCAAAGTACCACTATTGGAAATACACCCACCAGTACCATCTGCATAATTGTCACTAATGGTGCTGTTGGTAACGGTTGCAGTAGCAGTATTGAAGATGCCGCTTGCAAATTCTGCACTATTGCTACTGATGGTGCTGTTGTTTAGCGTCAAAGTACCAGACGAATTGTAAATCCCACCGCCGAACCTGGCAGAATTATTGCTGATAGTGCTATTAGTTACTGTTGCGTTGCCAGAGTTGTAGATGCCACCACTACCATCGCTATAACGATCATAACCTCCATTGTTGTCGTTGATAATGCTGTCGTTTACCGTTAAATTACCAGTATTGAAGATGCCGCCACCGCCTGCATATCCTCCTGATACGTTGTTAGTAATAGTGCTATTTCTTATAGTCAGAGTACCAGAGCTATAAATACCACCACCTTGGTACTCTACTGAGTTGCCGCTGATCGTGCTGTCGCTTACAGTTAGAGTGCCAGCATTAAGAATGCCACCGCCACCTATATCAAAAGACCCTGAATCCAGAAGAGCATTATAGCCATTAGCAATAGTTAGTCCAACAAGATCGACAGTAATACCGCTGCTAATCTCAAGGACACGGCTTTTATTGTTACCGCTAACAGTGAGCAAAGAAGCACCCGTTCCTTCAATACTCAGGTCGTCTGTAATTTTAAGACTGCTACCACCAAGAGTAATGGTATCAGCGATGTTGTCGGCGAACACGCCGTTAAAGTTGATGATGTTTTTTCCCGTTAGGGCATTAGCATCTAGGATTGCCTGCCGCAGAGAACCACTGCCACTGTCATTAGTGTTAGTAACGCTAAATGTTGACATTTGATGATGTGACTCCTATTTTTTCGCAGAGGTATTCCGCCAAAAACTTTCGCTTGTGGCGGTTCGAGTCTGAAGCATTTTTCTAGCGATCGCTTAGTACTCAGGAGTGTATTTTGTCAAACATCATGAATAATTAAGCTACCGAAAATAGTGCTTCGTTAAGGTGTATGCAAAATTAGTTAAAGCAATTGTTAAGGTAAGTAACCGATATTGGGATGGAGTTTTGCCATCACCCTATTCACACTTTGAATTCTCAAAGCCAAAGGTAAAGTATTGACTAATTTTACAGATAATTCAAAAAATTTACTTATGCTTGGTAAAAGTATTCACAAACTATTCTATACACATAGAAGATTGATGTAAAAAATTTCTTGAGAGTTTATTTTTACTTTATATTTATAGGATTTACGCACAGGTAACGGAAAATCGAACCACAGAGAAGCCAGTGCGTTGGGCGGGTTCCCCGACTTGAAGCAACTGGCGCGACACAGAGAGCACGGAGAAATAAGAGTTTCAGAGAGTTTTTGCGTAAGTCCTAATTTAGCTAGTTGGGTAAAGTTAATATAAATTTTTGGTAAATAGCGATCGCTTACCGCACATCTGCTGATTTATGTGCGTCCGTTTTTCTGGCTAAGACAGCACCTTTTCTACTAATTACAGTATATTTGTACTACAATGGATATATAGCGTCCATAAAAGTTAATTAAATGTAAAACCGCTCTGTGACAGCCTTTTGGATAATGGATTCAAGAGTTAGTTTTATGCTCAAGCCCTACATTCTCAACCCTCATTCAACTGCTAAACACGAATGAATTAGCAGTACACAAGTGAGAATTATTACTTGTTCTCTTCTGATCCTGCTTTATTAATCTATGTTCTCAGAGGAAAATTATTTGATGATGCAACTGAGTCATTATCCAGCTGCGATCGCCCAAGCTGCTCAACGGGCTAATGAAATAGACTCTCAGTTGATGGCAGTGCAGCACCAGATTAACCGATTTGAGGGGAATGCAGATCGTGCTGCTGCCTTTGATATTGACATGAAAAACGATGCTCAACGCAAGGCCCGCCGCTTTGAAGTGTTGCTTGTGAATCAAGAGTATCAAAAGGCAATTGACACCTTAATTCGATTAAGTACCGAAAAAGCAAATGCGATCGCCCATTTGGAATATCTGCGTAACCAGTTTAGTGTAGCTAAGTTAGAAGCGAGATTAGTGATCGCTCAACAACTTACTGATTTTGAATCTAGGGAATTAGTAGGTTTGTAATTGCACCTATCCAGAGTCATGGCAGAAGGTTAAGAGTTAGGAGGAAGATTTTTTGGCGTTGCTGATTGAGAATATGAGTTTACCTCACGCAGAGAGTAAGAGTTTAAAATACTTGATTTTTAAATTTCATATCCCAATTTAGCAACACCCAGATCTTTATCAGATTTTAGTGCGATCGCACCGCTCCAAAGCAATTTATCATAACTTTGGTTAGATAAAAACCCCATTGCTTAACCCACAATCGCCACCATGACAGTTGTATCAAACGACTCTCGCTTTCAACCCATTAACCTTTTCGAGTATGAAAAACTAGCAAAAGAGCATCTATCTCAAATGACACTCGACTACTACAGTAGTGGCGCTTGGGACGAAATCACGTTGCGTGATAATCGGGCTGCGTTTGAGCGAGTCAAGTTACGACCTCGGATGTTAGTTGATGTGAGCGATCGCAATCTGAGCACCTCTATTTTAGGACAACCTTTGCAACTACCTCTGTTAATTGCACCGATGGCTTTTCAATGTCTGGCTCATCCAGATGGGGAAGTGGCAACAGCAATAGCTGCGGCATCAACAGGTGTGGGTATGGTATTGAGTACAATGGCGACAAAGAGTATGGAAGAAGTGGCCGCTGTAGGTAACAAACAAAATGCCTTGCAGTGGTTTCAGCTTTATATTCACAAAGATCCAGGATTGACTCGTGCTTTAGTAGAAAGAGCTTATGCCGCAGGTTACAAAGCACTTTGTCTGACGGTAGATGCTCCTGTGCTTGGACAACGGGAGCGAGATCAGCGTAACGAGTTTGCCTTACCACCAGATTTGCATCTAGCTAATCTCGCAACTATTTCAGGGCTAGATATTTCTCATGAAACAGGGGAATCTGGGTTATTTACCTACTTTGCCCAACAGCTCAACCCAGCAGTAACTTGGCGCGACTTGGAATGGTTGCAATCCATATCTCCATTACCTTTAATACTCAAAGGAATTTTACGAGGTGATGATGCTGTGCGTGCTGTGGAGTCTGGAGCTAGAGCTATTATTGTTTCTAATCATGGTGGTAGACAACTTGATGGTGCGATCGCATCTCTAGATGTCTTAGCTGAAATTGTAGCAGCGGTTGATGGTAAAGCAGAAGTACTATTGGATGGAGGTATCCGTCGGGGCACAGACATTCTCAAAGCTTTAGCATTAGGAGCAAAAGCAGTACTAATCGGGCGACCTGTTTTGTGGGGGTTGGCGGTAGCAGGACAAGTCGGTGTATCTCACATCATCTCGCTGTTACAAGATGAGTTAAACGTGGCAATGGCACTGAGTGGCTGTGCCAAACTACAGGATATAGACTCTAGTCTCTTAAAATTCAGTCAATTTGTAAGCTAATACCAAGTTGTGATTGCTTGTGATTCTAAGCAAAGAGAAGATCTTAGAAATAGTTTCCTACGAAACCAAAGCTTAGTTTGGCTTTTGAGTAGAGTTACACTACACTGCGTTTCATAACCTGCGGGAATCAAGGCAAATACTATACAAAATACTATCTTTGGCAACTTGGTATAAGCATGCATAAGTAAATACCCATAAGGTACCAAGTAGCGCTCAACCAGGCAATTGTGATAGCACTGCTTGAACGAGCACTCAAGCGTCAGAATGAGCGTCACCTGGAAAGCTAGCTTGCCGCAGGTATCACTCATTACTCAGAGTTGGAAAATGCTTGTTAAAAGTGCGATTAAGCAGATTAGTATAGTCTTAAAATTAATTTAGAAACTATTATCCAGCAAGATTTCTAGAATAAAGAACATTTTTTTTGCAAACTCACTAAATAGGCTATAATGATAAAGTTGAGTATTAAGGGCGGGTGGCGAAACTGGTAGACGCACCACACTCAAAATGTGGCGGCCTTGCGGTCATAGGAGTTCGATTCTCCTCCTGCCCATTGTTTAAGCCCTGTTAAAAAGGGTTTAGAGTAAAATGCGCTTTCGTATTGGCGCTCATGTAACTAGTGAATAATAAATATATCTAGGATAGATACTGTTACTCTTAAAAATGAGTGATTGCGATCGTGTTATACTTTGTGAGTACACATATAATATCTTCCTGCAATATTATTAATGTAATGTTCATGGAAATATATATTTATCAGTTAAAAATACTGTCAACAACAAACACTAACTATATAAGAAAACGCAAAGATTATGCGACTGAAAAGATGGGAGTCTCCCCGCAAAGAAGGTAGGAATGATAAAGGTAGAGGCGGTTCTGCCAGAAAACGGCAACTCAAAAAGCAAAAGCAAATGCTGCGCCAAAAACTCAAAGAAGGTAATAAACCTGAAAACGATATAAACAATACAAAAGGGGGGAAGATAAATTTATCTTCCCCCTCTTTTTTAGCTTTATTTTTATAAGAAAATAACATTTGTAAATCTTATGTATGAATTGAAATCTTTAATAAATTTAGTAAGAGACAAAAAGTACATTATCTAATTTTTGAAAAAATAATTTAAATCGAACTGCTTAAGCACATACTTACGTATCAAAATCGGTAGATTAGCAGATTGTCTTTCTGGGATTTTACTAAGCAAAGTGATTATTTTTACGTAGTAGATATATCTCTACGAAAATATACATCTATAATAATTTATGGTAATTGTAATGCTTGCATGAACTAACTTAAAAATAATTATGAAGTAAGTATGAATTTTGTCAATCCGTGTCTGAAATCCCTTGGTTAAACCAGTAAAGTACGATACAGTGACAAATAATTATACTATTACCGGAGAAGCAAAAAATCTACTGCCAAAGTAACTGCATCTCCATGTGTTAACTTCCGACTATGATACAAGCTTACAAAAGTCAGAAACCATCTAAGCTGACTTTTTCTATATTCGGAATGGTATGGGTAATCTATAGATTCTTTTCTTGGACACAAGGAGTTATTTATGGTGGGAAGAGTGTTTCTACCTACAAAAAAGGTGCTTGATTTTCCTATTACTGCCTTACGTTTTGACGACCAGATACAAACAATATTGAAGTGGGCAAGTACCCGTGAGAGTAAAACTGTATGTGTAGCTAATGTACACATGCTCATGGAGGCTCACTCTAATCCAGAATTTGCTAGTGTACTAAGAAATGCAGACCTAGTTACTCCTGATGGTATGCCTCTTGTGTGGATGATGCGAAAAATGGGAGCGCGTTACCAAGATCGTGTTGCAGGAATGGATATTTTTCTAGCATTGTGTCAGCTAGCTCAAACCCAAAATCTCAGTGTTTTCTTCGTAGGTTCTCAAACCGAAATTCTTTCTAGAATGCGAAAAAAATTAGAGAGGGAATTTCCTCAACTGAAAATTGCAGCAATGGAACCTCTGCCTTTTCGTCCTCTAACAGAAATTGAAGACGAAGCTTTGATTAAGAAAATTAATTATAGTGGTGCCAGTGTTGTATTGGTATCCCTGGGATGTCCAAAACAAGAAAATTGGATGGCTCAGCATAAAGGTAAAATTCAGGCTGTAATGCTTGGATTAGGGGGAGTTTTTCCAGTTTACGCAGGAATCCACAAGCGAGCACCCCGCATGATTCGAGACTTAGGGCTTGAATGGCTGTACCGATGGGTTCAAGAACCACGTCGTCTTTGGGGGCGCTATGCAACGACAATTCCACCCTTCATGTGGTTAGCGACTAAGCAACTGTTGTCATCTAGTCGTCTTGCAGGAGTTTTTCAGAACAGCAGTGGGGATTAAGGTATTCCAAGTTTGGATAATTTAATGTGTAGTGCTTTTGCGTTTACCGCAGTTTGTGTAAAAAAATACAAATTTTCTCATAAAAAGCTTATACACACGGCAGAGGATATTACACAGAACATAACTCTATCAGGACATTCTTTTTTATGGGGGAATAAAACCTCCCCCTCTATTGTCACTATCCCTGCACATATTACTTTGACAAATGTAAAATTGAAAACGAGTATTTTCTGTTAAAAGTTATATTGATTTGTTCGATAGTGTCAAAATTTTTATCATTAAGTATCAGTAGAAGATGTTATTGATAATCTTTTATGAAAGCTTATATGCTTTCAAGTTGAAGAGTGATATATAATTCACTCTGCGTAGAGGTACTGAATGAGCAGTGAGCATGTATTTCTGTCTAGGCAGCCGTAACCTGTTTAGAAAAAACCAAAACTTTATATAATCTTAACAAATTTTTTCTAAGCTTTTTCCAACTGCATCTCATTTAAAGCCTGAAAATATAAATATATGGGTAGTTTTGTTCCAAAATTAATTATAAACGTGGGTAGATCTTCTGATAAAAGTTTTTTGAATTGCTACCAATTTGCTGAAAAGTTATGGCAAGATGATTTGGAAGCCACCATGTAAGATTTCAACAAGAATAGTTACATTCAGCAATATTAACTAAGTAGATTCATGTGATCTGTTGGCTCTGTTAGTAATTGCACTTGTTTGAATCTTAATTGCCAAGTTATCTGGGACTACTGTCTCATGTTGGTTTTCCATCTCGTCGTTATTGAGTTGATAGCGACTTAATCAGCTCTAATTTAGCCGTATCTATGAAAAATCTCTTTTCTAATGACAAGAACGACAAGTATTTCCGCACAGATCATCTGAAAGCTGATCTTAAAGGTCGCTCTGTTCGTGGTGGTGCGATCACAATGGTTGCTCAAGTTTTGAAGTTTAGCTTGAACTTAGTATCCAATGTAGTATTAGCTCGATTACTGACGCCACAAGATTATGGCTTGATAGGTATGGTGACTGCGGTTATTGGGTTTGTCGGTTTGTTCAAAGACTTGGGGTTGTCAATGGCAACTGTCCAAAAGGAGGAGATTAATCATGAGCAAGTTAGCACCTTGTTTTGGGTGAACGTGGCACTTAGTCTAACAGCTGCGCTGATTACTGCTGCGATCGCGCCTGGAATTGCTTGGTTTTATAATGAACCCCGTTTGATTTGGATTACCCTGGCGCTGTCCGTGGGTATTATCTTTGGTGGGTTCAGTGTTCAGCACAGCGCTTTGCTCAATCGCCAGATGCAATACAAGGCGCTAGTGTTTAATGATGTTCGCGCTATGGTGATTGGCATTCTAGCAGCGCTCGTTGCTGCTTGGTATGGATTGGGCTACTGGGCATTAGTGATTTTGCCGCTTGTTTCAGGGTTTGCTGGCGTTACAGGACTCTGGATTGCCTGTGCTTGGCGTCCCGGACTACCTGTTTGGCGATCGGGAATAGGTTCAATGTTGGCTTTTGGAGGACATCTTACTGGCTTCACTACTATTAATTACTTTGCCCGAAATCTTGACAATGTTCTCATTGGAAGATATTGGGGCGCTCAACAGTTAGGTTTATACGCTAAAGCTTATCAATTGCTGGTTCTGCCGATTAACCAGATTAATGCACCAATTACTGCGGTTGCTATCCCTAGTTTAAGTCGATTGCAACAGAATCCAGAACAATTTCGTCACTATTACCTCAAAGCTATTTCAGTAATTGCTTTTCTAACCACGCCAACGATCATCTTTATGATCGTGGCCTCAGAAGATATTATTGGATTTCTTCTCGGTTCCCAATGGCTTGGGGCTAGCACAATCTTTCGATTATTAGCCATATCCGCATTAGTTCAGCCGCTTTGTAACACTACTGGTTGGCTATATATATCTAGAGGTAGAAGCGATCGCATGTTCAAATGGGGTTTATTCTCTTCTTCCTGGCTTGTAACGTCATTTTTTATTGGTTTACCATATCAAGCATCTGGAGTCGCTTTATCCTATGCCATAGCCATGCTTTTACAAGCATTTCCCTGCATCTACTATGCAACAAGAGGCACATCAATTACAATGCTTGATGTGTTTGAAACAGTAAAGCAAACATTCATCTCATCGATAGTAGCAGGTGTGGTAGTATTCGGCATTAAGATTTACGTTGGTTCAAGTCTGCCAATATGGGCAACAGTGATTATTTATTCTGCTGTAATGAGCTTAGTATATCTCGGATTAATGTTCTATGTATTTAGGATGAAAGATTTTTATTTAGGTTTTTTACGTGATTTAAAAAAATGATATTTAAGTATGGATTATATATGTTAAATTATCCACACCCTTTTTTCTATTAGGCTAAGTCAAGAGAAAATTATGCAAAACAAAAACTTGTGGAAAGAAACAAAATTTATAAAAACTTCTCAAGGTTATAGAGCTTCCAAAGATCCAAAGAATGTCAGTATTAGTTCTCGAATTATTGCAAATATTCTAGGCAAAACCTACGAAAAAGTTATTAGTCAACACGCCAGTGGTTTATTATTGGACTTAGGCTGTGGCAATGTTCCTCTATATGGAGTTTATAGAGACAAGATTATAGATAACATTTGTATAGATTGGAGTAATACTTTTCATAAAAATATATATCTTGATTACGAAGTTGACTTAAATACTGTAATACCTCTTGATAGTGAGCAGTTTGATACTATTCTTGCTACTGATGTACTAGAACATATCGCTAAGCCAGAACTATTAATGAGTGAGATAAAGAGGCTTTTAAAGTCGAATGGAAAAATTATTCTCACCGTACCTTTTTTATATTGGTTGCACGAACAACCTTATGATTATTTCAGATATACAGAATTTGCGCTTAGAATGTTTTGTCAACAAAACAATCTGAGCGTAATAGAACTAGAGCCTTATGGAGGAGCTATAGAAGTAATTTTAGACATTTTTTCTAAGCAATTAATACGGGTTTCAAAACTATCATGCCAAATATTTTCAAACCTAAGTTTAGTATTTATTGAGTCTTCTATAGGGCAAAAAATTTCGCTGAAAACAGCTAGAAATTTTCCAATGGGCTATTACTTGGTAGCACAAAAACTTGAATCTGCGAATTAAAAAACTAATTACGAAATATTGATATTTTAAACAGAGCAAATTTAATTTTATCATAAAATACTGATCATGAAAATAGCCTTTTTTGTTAATCAATTTCCAACGTTATCTGAAACTTTTATCTTGAACCAGATAACGGGATTAATTGATCGTGGACATGAAATTTATATTTACGCTGATCATCCAGGCGATATGTCCAAAATACACCCTGAAGTTGAGAAATATAATCTTTTGGCTAATACTCACTACATTGGAAAACCCGATAATCGCATTTTGAGGTTAATCAAAATATTTAAATTGTTGCCAAATTTTGGGCAATATCCCATCCTCTTATTACATTCCATAAATTTTTTGAAGTACGGACGACAAGCAACATCGTTAACATTGTTCTATACAGTCGCACAGTTATTAAATAAACCAAAAGTATATGATATAGTCCATTGTCACTTTGGGACTAATGGACTGAAGGCAATCCTTCTTAGAGAACTCAATGTTATTCAAGGGAAATTAGTTACCGCATTTCATGGTTATGATGTATCGCAATATATTAAAAAACATGGAAATAACGCTTATGCAAAATTATTTGCTACAGGAGAACTTTGCTGTCCAATTAGTAGGCATATGAAATTGCGCTTAGCTGACCTAGGTTGTAATGAAAATCAATTAGTTATACATAGAATGGGAATAGATTGTAGCAAGTTTTTATTTACTTTACGTCAACAGCCACAAGACGGCATAGTCCAGATAATAACAATAGCCCGCTTAGTTGAAAAAAAAGGAGTAGAGTATGGTATTCGTGCGGTTGCTAATCTTATTAAGTCTGGAATGAAGATTGAATATAACATTGTTGGTGACGGTTTTTTACGAGAAAACTTACAACAATTAATTCAAGAACTAGATTTGATTGATAGTGTAAAGCTACTTGGCTGGAAACAACAACAAGAGGTTGTAAAAATACTTGATAACTCTCATATTTTACTTGCCCCAAGCGTAACAAGTCAGGAAGGTGATCAAGAAGGCATTCCTATAGTCTTAATAGAAGCAATAGCAATGGGTTTACCCGTAGTGAGCACATACCATAGTGGAATTCCTGAGTTAATTGAAAATGGTAAATCAGGTTTTCTGGTTCCTGAAAGGGATGTAAATGCTTTAACCGAGAAGCTACACTATTTAGTCGAGCATCCAGAGAGTTGGGCAAGTATAGGTTTAGCAGGTCGAGTATTTGTAGAAGAAAACTATGATATTAATAAATTAAATGACAAACTAGTTGAAATTTATAAAAATATATCTTATCAAGATACAGAACAAAAAACTGCTTTAACAACCTCAGCTTCCATCTAAATAATGTATGCAATCTTGAGTTTTAGATCATATAAAAATGATAATAATTTTTTAAAAAATATACATGGGCGCAGATTTTTTTTAAGAAAAAGTATTATTGTTAAATTTTCTTGGATCTTTTATTAGTAATAGTGATTATTTATACTATCGTTTTGAGCTTAATATATCTCGGATTAATATTTTATATATTTGGAATTTCAAGATAACTTTAAAAATAATATTGAAATCTTATGTTGTGTAGATTAATTTTTACTAGATCTAGATTATCTTATCATTATGTTGTGGGATATGCGTTATGAAAATTGCCTTTATTGTTAATCAATTTCCAACTTTATCTGAAACTTTTATTTTGAATCAGATAACAGGTTTAATTGATCGTGGTCATGAAGTTGACATTTATGCCAACCAACCAGGCGATACTGTAAAAATACATTCAAATGTATTAAATTATAGTCTTTTAGAACGTACGTACTATGTAGGAAAACCTAACAATCGCCTTTGGCGAGGTTTAACAGCATTTAACTTGCTGTTTATGAATTTTTGGCGCAATCCCATTGCGATACTGCGTTCGCTTGATATTTTTAAATACGGAGAAATATCTGCATCATTAACATTGTTTTATGCTGTTGCTAAATTTTTAAAGAAAAAACCAGTATATGACATTATTCATTGTCATTTTGCTCCTAATGGTGTTAAAGGTTCAATCTTGCGAGAAATTGGTGTTATTCAAGGGAATATAGTCACAACATTTCATGGTTATGATGTAAATGAAAAATCTCTAATGTACAATGCAGAAATTTACAAGCTAACTTTTAGTATGGGAGATTTATATACTACCAATACAAATTTCACAGGTAACAAGGCTATAAAATTAGGTTGCCCTGTGGATAAGCTTGTAAAGCTTCCTGTCGGTCTTGATCTCTCACAGTATACTTTTCAAAAAAGAGAACTTAGCCCTAATGAAACTATAAAAATTATTACAGTTGCAAGATTAGTTGAAAAAAAAGGTATTGAATATTCGATTAAAGCAATAGCAAGCGTTTTAAAAGATTACTCTAATCTAGAATATCAAATTGTTGGCGATGGCCCTCTTCGGGAATCACTGGAAAAACTGGCTATCGAACTTAAAGTCATAAATAAAATTAAATTTTTAGGATGGCAAACACAAGATGAAGTATGTCAGCTTTATGCTGATTCCCATATTTTTATTTTGTCAAGTGTAACTGCGTCTAATGGGGATCAAGAAGGACAGGGATTAGTTTTACAAGAGGCACAGGCTATGGGATTACCAGTATTATCCACATTACATAACGGAATCCCTGATGGTGTGCTTGATGGTAAATCAGGCTTTCTGGTTCCTGAAAGGGATGTGGATGCTTTAGCTGAGAAACTCCGCTATTTAGTCGAGCATCCAGAGAGTTGGGCAAGTATGGGTTTAGCAGGTCGGATATTTGTAGAAGAACATTACGATATTAATAAGCTGAATAACAGACTAGTTGAAATTTATAAAAATATATCTTATCCAGATACAAAACAAAAAAACTGCTTTAACAGCCTCAGTCTACATCCAACATAGAGCATATATTAATTATTTTTGGAGGTACAAATGATGGAATTTTCAGACAATATACAAACACAACTCCAAATTCAACCCATTGTTAGTGTTGTTATACCAACCTTTAATCGAGCTAGCTTATTACCTAGAGCAATTTCAAGCGTACTTTCACAAACATTCTCCAATTTTGAACTAATTATTGTCGATGACGGTTCTACAGATAATACAGCCGAAGTTGTCAATAAATTTGCAGATACCAGAATTAGATATATCGCTTTGAGCAAAAATTGCGGTGGAAGCCACGCACGCAATCAAGGCATACAATTAGCACGCGCAGAGTTTGTAGCTTTTTTGGATAGTGATGATGAATGGTTGCCTAAAAAATTAGAATTGCAGTTAGCCCGTCTCCAAGCTAGTGATGATCCTCATGCCACGGTCGTTTATTGTTTAGGCTACGAATATTATGAATCAGTCCAACGCAAAAAACTGCCAAATTTGATTATTCACGAAGGAGATGTTTTTAATAATTTATTAAGAGGATGGTTACCTTCTACTACGTCCTTATTTCTATCTAAGCGATCTTCTTTAGTAGATGTTGGCGGTTTTGATGAAAGCTTACCTAGTTTTCAAGATTACGATTTGTGGCTAAGTCTAGCTAAGGCTAATAACCATTTTATTGCTGTGACTGAACCATTAATTATCAGATATTTTCATGGCAATCAAATTATAAGTAACTTGTCAGCAAATTTAACAGGTTTTCAAATTTTTGAGAATAAGTGGGGGCCAATTATAAAGCAACGTCTTGGATATAAAGCCTATCGTGAATCCATAGGCTTAAAAATGTCAATCATACAAGTCAATAGGGTAGGAAAGGCAGTTGATGCAGGGCACAGATTTTTAGCTTTACGTTATACACTTAGTCTGTTACAATTTTTGCCAATGTCGGGAACTTATATACTATCGGGATTAATATTAACAATATTTGGGCGAACAATGTTTGGGCGCAGGGCACAAGAAAATCTGGCTAAATTGAAAAGTACTTTAAATAAACGAATAAACAAGGATGAAATTAAATCATAAAGATTATTGTTTATTGCGAGATAATTAATATTTATTTAACCTTAAGTATTACTAGTATCTCAATTCAAAAGAGTTTTGCTAGGCAAGTTTCATTACCTTAAAAATGACCGCAGATGTGTTTAGGTACAAAATATAATGAAGTTTTCTCTGGTTCTTGCTACTTTAAATCGCACTGTTGAAGTTCAGCATTTTTTGCAAACTCTTAACACCCAAACTTATCGCAACTTCGAGTTGATTGTCATAGATCAAAACCCAGATGACCGCCTTTTAGAATTCATCCAAGCCTACCAAAACAGCTTTACGATTTTACACTTGCGTTCTGCAAAAGGATTATCCCTCGCTCGTAATGTAGGGTTGCAGCATATTAGTGGTGACATAGTAGCCTTCCCAGATGATGATTGCGCTTATCCACAGGATATCCTTGAGCATATTGCTCACTTCTTTACAAACCATCCTGAATGGAATGGTCTTACAGGACGTTCCATTGATCAACAAGGTAAAGACTCTGGTAGACATGGAGAAAGTCCACCAGGACGAATCAACCGTTTTAATGTGTGGCGAAGAGGTATTTCTTACACTATATTTCTCCGCAAATCAGTTGTGATAGAAGTAGGTGTCTTTGATGAAAGTCTGGGAGTTGGAGCAGACACACCTTGGGGTTCGGGGGAGGAAACTGATTATTTGTTACGAGCTATTAATAAAGGTTTGTATTACGACCCCGCCGTAACTGTAACTCACCCGATAAAATTAACACAAACACAACTCATTCAACCTAATCTTAGCAAAGAGAAAAGCTACTCCAAAACTTATTCTTATGCAATGGGCAGAGGTCGAGTACTACGTAAGCATAACATTCCGTTGTGGTTCGTTATTTATAACTGGGGTCGTCCATTGGTAGGGGTTGCGTTATCACTACTACAAGGTCGCTTAGACAGAGTAGAGTCTTACTGGGCAACTTTTCAAGGTAGAGTGCAAGGGTGGTTGGGCTGGGCTTAACCTTAACTTTTACCTAATACCACCTTTGATTGAATCGTATAAAAGGCTTTTGAAAATTAAGTTCTTGCTAAAATTAAAAACAATTAACGTTGCTGAGTTAGGCGATGAAACTATATATATATACAAAAGGTTTTCCACCAGACATTACAATAATTAAGAGTGAGGGAACTAAAAAAGCTATTCATGGTCTTGCCTCTGGACTCGTTAAATGTGGTGTGGAGGTCATAATCCTTTGTGAAGGCAAGAGTAATAACTCATTTGAGATGCTTGAAGGATATAAAATTAAATGTTTTATGAATCCTAATCAGAATCAAACTTTTAAAATTGCCAGTGGTTTAAAACAATTCATTAGTAATAATTTAGATAGCCATAGTCTTATTATTCTAAGCGGTATATTTCAGCCTAGGATTTACGCCATATCCCGTGTATTGAAAAAATATAGCGTACCATACATAGTATTCCCACACGATCCCTATAATCCTGCAATTTTTAGTAAAAATTCTTATGTCAAATGGGTTTACTGGTATTTTTTAGAACGGCGAGTGTTGAGGCAAGCGAAAGCGGTACAAATTTTAGATATTCGGCATGCCGAATTTCTCCGTGATTTGAAAGTTAATACTCCCGTCATAGCAGCACCCAATGGTTTCTTACCTAATGAAGTGTATCCAGAAGCTTCCTTGATCTGGAACACAGAAAACACTCCCAAGTTCTTTTTTATAGGTCGTATAGATACCCATAACAAAGGTCTAGATTTGCTGGTTGATGCGTTTGCTCAAATTGTTGAAACTACTGATGCCAAACTTATAATTCAGGGTGCCGACAAAGGAGATAAGAAAAATTTAGAGGATAGAGTAGCAAGGCTTTCACTATCAGATAGAACCTTATTTCTCCCTGCCGATTACTCAACACCTACACCTTTAATTATCAAAAACTACGATGTTTTTTGCGTTCCGTCTCGCTTTGAGGGCTTCAGTCTTGCTGCTCTTGAAGCAATGCTAGCTGGGCGGGTGCTGCTAGTTTCAGAAGTGGCAGGCATAGCGCCTCATGTTCAAGCAAGTGGCTGCGGTGTTGTAGTTGCACCAGAGGTATCAGAAATTAAATCAGGATTAATAAAGTTACTCGAATGTCGTTCAGATTGGAAAGAAATGGGACTGAGAGGTCGGCATTATGCATTAGAGCATCTTGATTGGAACAATATTGCATCCAACGCTTGGGATCAGTATCAACAGCTAGTGAAGTTTTCTGATTGATTTTAGGAAATCCTAAAAATATTAATTTTTATCTTTTTCTGCTCTTTAACATCAATCAGATTCTAGTGTTCAAGATTAAAAATTTATAATTAAATATGGAGATAATTTGCTTAATTACCACTCTCTAGTTTCTGGTAATCCTCTTAATAAGTTGTGTTTAACTCTATTTACTTAAATTAACATTACTCTAATTACATATCTCTTTGTATTATATGGATTAAGCTAATATGAATTACGTAAATAACAATTTAAAAAATATTACAATAGCATGGGTTAGTCCTAGTATGAAACTAGGTTTTTACATACAGCCCGTACTCCGCAATCTTGATAAAATAGTTCCCAAAATAGAAATATTTACTTCAGAATGGCCTGGATTCGTGCCTGGTTGTGAAAATGCTTTCAAAGTCAATGTAGTAGGTAAGTATAAAGAAATTTCTGTTGGTAAAACAAATGCAGGATACAAACGTATAATCCAACTACTACCTTTAGAAATTATTCCTCATCTTCTGAAGTTTAAACCGCAAGTTATCTTTGTAACTGGTCTTTCTCTATGGACTCTTTTAGTCCTCACGTTGAAGCCATTAACAAAGTGGCGAGTCATTATCATATACAGTGGAAGCTCACCTAACATAGACATGAGTGATTCGCCAATTCGTATCTTCAGTAGACGTTTAATGGCTGAGAATGCTGATGCATTTGTCACCAACTCCCAAGGGGGAAAAGCATATCTTACGAACGTTTTAAAGGTTGATCAGGCTAAAGTTTTCGCTAGACCCTACCAAATTCCAGATAAGCAAGCGCTTCTACAATCTAGTGAGGTTAAGGATTTAGGCCTGTCTAATAATCAACATCCTGTTTTTTTGTTTATTGGTCAGACAATTCATCGTAAGGGTCTAACGTTTCTCTTAGAAGCTTGTTTACTACTAGAAAATCAAGGCTGCCGTGATTACACTTTGATTGTGATTGGCGATGGTGCACAACGCCAAGAGCTTGAAACCTGGATTAAAGAACGTGGTTTAGAAAACAGAATTAAATTTGAAGGATGGGTTAACTATGGTAGCTTAGGAGAATATTTTCAGAATACAGATATTTTCATATTTCCTACTTTAGAAGACATTTGGGGTATGGTGGTGCTAGAAGCGATGCTGTTTGGTAAACCCATAATGTGTTCTAAATATGCAGGAGTATCAGAAATGATTTCCCCTGGGGACAATGGTTATATTTTTGATCCATATGATCCGACAGAGATAGCTAAACTTATGCGTTGTTTTATAGATCATCCAAATCTGATCAGTTCTATGGGCTATAAGTCACAAGAGTCAATAGCATATCATACTCCTGAAGCAGCAGCAGAGTTTCTAGCCGACGTTCAATCGTTTGCATTGAAGCATTAATTTAATCAATTTAATAAATAATGCACTTTGTTATTGGCTACTTTTAGTTTTGTGAACTTATCAACTATGAAACCCATTAAAGTTTTGTTCTCTGCCTATGCTTGTGAACCGGGACAAGGTTCAGAGCCGGGAGTAGGCTGGAATGTTGTTAGAGAAGTGAGCAAGTATTGCCAAGTCTGGGTGCTGACATCAAACTGTCACCGCCAAGGTATTGAAAGTGAACTAGCACGCAATCCACTGTCTAACCTGCACTTTATTTACCTAGATCCCCTAGGTTGGGTCTTAGATTGGAGTCCTCAGCGAAAAGGAAAACAGCGAGGGGTCTATTTTCATTATTACCTTTGGCAAATTTTGGCGTATTTTATTGGTCGTTCATTTCACAAGCATATTGATTTTGATCTTGTACATCACGTGACCTATGTGAGATATTCTAGCCCTAGCTTTGTCTCACTACTTCCAATTCCGTTTCTTTGGGGCCCTGTTGGTGGTGGAGAATCGGCTCCCAAAAGCTTTTGGAAAAACTTTAGTTTTCGTGGCAAGGCTTATGAAGTTTTGCGAAATTTGGCTCGCGGGATAGGTGAGTTTGATCCATTAGTGCGTCTCACTGCCCAACAAAGTACTTTAGCCAGGGCTACAACTGAAGACACAGCTAAACGATTGTATCAAATAGGTGCAAAAAATGTTCAAGTTTATTCCCAGTTAGGTTTATCTAAAGACGAAATAACCAACCTTGGAGATTATGCAATTCTTGACAATTATCCAATCAGGTTTATTAGCGTAGGTAGACTTCTGCACTGGAAGGGATTTCATTTGGGGCTAGCTGCATTCGCCCAAGCAAACTTAGCTGATGCTGAATATTGGATTATAGGAGAAGGAAGTGAGCGTAAACAGTTAGAAATATTGACTGAAGATTTAGATATTACTAAAAGAGTTAAGTTTTGGGGCAATCTTTCTCGTGAACAGACCTGGAGCAAATTAGGGAATTGCCATATTCTAGTTCATCCCAGTTTGCATGAATCTGGGGGATTTGTTTGTTTGGAAGCAATGGCAGCAAAGCGTCCGGTGATTTGCTTGGATTTAGGAGGCCCATCTGTTCAGGTTACAGAGAAAACTGGCTTTAAAATCGCAGCACATACACCTGAGCAAGCAGTGCAGGATATTGCTAAAGCTATGACCCATTTAAGCAGTGATCCAGAGTTAAGATTGCGTATGGGACAAGCTGGACATAATAGGGTGAAAGAAGCTTTTAGTTGGGAAACTAGAGGACGACAGTTGGCTCAACTCTACGAAGAAATCTTAACCCAGGAGCAATTCGGCATAAAATTGGTTAAAAAACTATGAATTTTTATCAAAATATTTTATCCATAACACTATTTATTTGTGGACTGACAGATTTTCTACGTGTATTCCGCTTAGGCGGAATTACTGCTTTAGGTATATTAACGCTTATTTTAGCTCCAACAACTTGGGTTTTGGTATTCATTCGTTCTAAGATGCCCAAGGTAGTACTAGTAGCATCTTGGTTAGTTTTATTTGTCATATTTGCTTTAATAGATTGGCTGTGGCACTATTCCACATTGTCTCTGGTCACTACTATCCAAAATTTGTCGCTATACATAGCATTCGTTGGATTTGTGGTACTCAGTACAATACAGAGTAACCGAACTTTCGATTTACCTAAGTACATAAGTCAGAGTTTTCCAACAGCAATCAAGATATCAGTAGGATTGTATGGGCTAAGTCTGATCATAAATGGTCCTGGCGCAAGCTTGATCATGGGGCCGCGATCATTTGCCTTGTTTGCCATTATAGGAATAGCTTGGTGTCTTGCAGCCTGGCGCTATCGCTTGCCTGGAGGGTTATTGTGGGCAAGTTTTACAATTATGGCTATTGCTTTAAGTTTCTCGCGAACAGCACTGCTCATAGCGTTAATTTTATTCCCTCTATCTCAAATATCTTTAAAAAGTCTCAAGGGTTGGGTGCGTATGGGTTTGACTGTCGCCCTGATAGCTACTGTTGCATACTTGGCATTCACCTATGTTGAACCCATCCGCTCTCGTTTTACTGCTGTAGGAGATAATGCTACTGTTGGAGGAGTTCAAATTAATACATCTGGACGAAATGTAGCATGGCCAGTTGCATACGCTTCGGCTATGGAATCACCTTGGATTGGCAAGGGTCCAAGTTCCGTAGGAATCGTTTTGGGAGAACGTGTTGGTCCTGCTTTTATTCACCCACATAACGATTACTTGCGAATTTTTCATGATTACGGTTTGATAGGTTTAACATTCTGGTTTCTAGGATATTCGCAATTAATAATCAAAACCTGGCAAAACTGGCAATGGGCAGACCAATATGACAGAGCCAATGCCCACGTTCACCTAGCGGCCTTCCTTGCTTTAGTAGCTGTGTCATTAAGCATGATTAGTGACAACGTGATTGTTTATATCTTCTCAATGGCTCCTTTAGGGATATTGGTAGGCGCTTCTCTTGGAAGTGGGAGCCGTCGTAAAAAGATGATTAAATCTACTAGCAAATTGTCGTTAGTATCAGACAGTTTAGAACAAGTAGCTGTTAAACCTTAAAGAGACAGTGAGCCTGGGTAAGATTGCCTCAGTCCCATAATATATTCCTTCTTAAACTATTGGGATTAACCTTATGAAAGTTTTGCTGTTACATAACCGATACCAACTTGCAGGCGGTGAAGATGGAGTAGTGAAGGCTGAGAAGTTATTGCTGGAAGGAAATGATCATGAGGTGTCTTTACTAGAAGTTAGTAATCAAGACATTACAAACGCTTGGGATAAAGTTGCAACTGCGGTAAGTGCAATTTACTCATATTCAGCGAAAGAACAAGTTAGCAAAGAAATTGTTCACTTTCGTCCCGATATCGTTCATGTACATAACTTTTTTCCTTTGCTTTCTCCTTCCATTTACGATGCTTGTCAGCAGTATGAGCTACCTGTTGTCCAAACTCTTCACAACTACAGACTTGCCTGTCCCAAAGCAATGCCTTTTCGAGATGGTAAAGTTTGTGAGGATTGCATTGGCGAGCTAATACCTTGGCCTAGTATTGTACATGGCTGCTATCGGAACTCACGCCTACAAAGCTCGGTTGTAACAGCAATGCTCACCTGGCATCGACTACGAAATACTTGGCAGGAAAGGGTAGATGCTTATATCGTTTTTACTAAATTTCAAAAAGAAAAAATGGTTCAAGCTGGATTGCCACAAGAAAAAATTTTTGTTAAACCTAATTTTGTTTTTTCTCCTGATTTTCTCGATCAGAGTAATCAACGAGATGATTATCTGTTATTCGTTGGAAGGTTATCAGAAGAAAAAGGGATTTCTATTTTAATTGATGCGTACATAGAGCAAAATGTGCGTGTACCGTTGAAAATTGTTGGTGATGGTCCATTACGCCAGAGATTGCAGGCAAAAGTCCATAATTTTGATTACGATCACGTGATTGAATTTTTAGGCTTTCAAGATAAATCAGTAGTTCTATCACTAATGCAACATGCAAATCTTTTAGTATTTCCTTCTATTTGGTATGAAGGTTTTCCCTTAGCGATCGCAGAAGCATTTGCTTGTGGATTACCTGTATTAGTTCCAAAATTGGGTGGTTTGCCAGAAATTGTCGAGTATGGAGTAAATGGCTTATACTTTGAAGCTGGAAATTCACACGATTTAGCAGAACAAATAAAATGGGTTACTACTCATCAGGAAGTTATACCTACTCTGAGCAAGGGCGCTCTTTATTCATACAAGACTAAATATTCTTCTGAAGGTAATTATCAGCAATTAATTAAAATTTATCAGCAACTTATTGATAAAAAATCTGTAAATATTCTTGATAACTTCAACTTTTAAATATAGTTAGTGTATGTTGACCATCAATATTTTAAATTAATGAGGTAAATTATGTTAAAAAAAGCTTTAATACTATTAAAATATAGCTTCATAAATTTTACGAAATCTTCACTAATCAAAAAAGTTTCAAATATTAAGACAGAAAGTGGATTTACTTATAATGAAAAACCTAAAGTTTCTGCTATTATACAATTTTTTAATAAACGGCAGAACATAAGCAGTTTGATAAACGCATTAAGACTTGCTCCTATAGATGAAATTATTGTAATTGATGATGGATCTTCAGATGGTTCATACCAAGATTGGATAGAGCATTTAACCCGACCAAATGATTTCTTAATAAGAAGCAATGATTTATATGAAGTTAGAACTTATTCCAGAGCAATCGATTTAGCTAGAGGTGAGTATATTATTCTTTTGCAAGATGATGATATTCCACCTGCATCTCCTGCTTGGGTAGAAGATGCCATAAGTTTATTTGAAACTTTTCCTAAACTTTTAATTTTGGGAGGAAGATTAGGCTTAGATCTCTTAATGCCTGACAGAATAAATCCAGGTGAAGATTCAGCTTATAAAGAAGAAGGAAATATTGCTGGAACTCCAGGAGTTAATAAGTACAGAATTATCAAAAAACCTGAATTCTTGATTAGTGAAAAAAATCTACCTTTTATGTTCGCAGAATATGTTAATCGTGCTCCTATGTTCTTAAGAAAGAAAGAAGCTCTAGATTTAGGAGGTATTAGTCAAGAATTTGCACCATTTCAATGCGATGATGCAGATATTTGTATTAGAGCATGGCTATCAGGTTATCAAGTTGGATTTTATAATTCGGACTTCGTGCGGGATGTAGGTATAGGTGGAATGAGGTTATTTAATAAAGAATCTGTGCCGAAGCAAGCTATCAAAAACTGGCAATTAATCTATTCTAAATATTCCGGTATTATAGAAAGCAAAAAATTGAATGCTTTAGTTGCTGAGTCTAATTCAATTTTTGACAAACCGCTTGAATAGTTCTAAATACTGTATATTGTTAAATCATAGTAAAATCTCATTCACAGGTTGACTAAGTTTTAAATAAGTTTCCCCCTTGAAGAGGAAAAAAACTTAATTTTTCAAATAACCTTCTATATCCAGGCTGGGAATAACCTGTTACTTCTAGCAATAACTAAAATTGATTGGTAAATACTATACTGGACTCTATCTTGTAGACGTTCCCTAATTCTGATATCAAAAAAAGATTTATCAAAAAGTTTAGATATTTCGTCAGTTTGACGGAAAAGTCTTTCGGTTACTTCTGTAGTAAGTAATTTTATTTCTGGTTCAGCCTGTATTCTTCGCAAAATCTCTTCTGGAAGCTCTATTCCTAATAAATCCTTGGCTAAGAGAGTGCCTAATAATAACCTTCTTCTACAACCTAGTATATTGGCTTGTTCGATAACTAATCCCCAATCTATATCTGGTGAAACGCAGATTAGTGTAGCTACATCGCTGATCAATTGCAGCTGTTTCCAACGATCTCTAGAACCATGTACGCAGAGAAACAATAGATTATCTTCAGGTGAGAGATTGAGTATTGATTTGCCTGCCAAAGATACGCTTTTATGACGTTCCCAAAGACCTTCATGTTCTAGTGGAAAGGAAAGATATCTTTGCAAAAGTTGCCAGTGAAAATCTATATTAATTCCTGTATCCTTATGATGATAGTTATTATCCTTACAAAATGGAGATTTTAGCCGGGCGACTTCCTGCTCTCGAGTAAATTTATATGAACTTTCATATCCCTTAGAAACAAGAAGATCCCTAGCTATTAGGGCTTCCTGCTGACGAACTAAGATATCTATGTCGTTGAATTGACGGAGTGCAATATTGCCGTAGGCTGAGATAGCTAGGATAGCTCCTTTAATGGGAATCACGGAAATTCCCTGTGATTCAAATAGATTCAATAGTTTAATTAGCTCGCCAGTTAAAGAAAGGTTGCGTCTAACATTGGCTTGGAAATAACTGAGTATTTGAGCTAAAACAGCTTTGGGAACTAGTTCGGGGCAGATATTATTTAGGTTTTGATACAACAGTGGCATAACTTTGTGTAAGACTGCTGCTGGAATAATATGAGTCCAGTTAAGGTCTTGTTGAACTAAGACTTTGATGCGCTCAATAGTTGCGGGATCTAGCTGAGTACGGGCACAACAAAGAAGCAGCTCAACTTCCGGGTAAGTTTTTATTTTTTTGTTTTCAGTATCGGGTGTAGATAAAATTTTCATCACAGCCATAGATTAAATTTGTGTTCTTGTGCCTAAAATTAAAATCCAAAGCTTACTCATTCGACACCATAACCAGTAAGCACCATAAGGTGAAACGGTTAAAGACAACAGTAAAGCAGGCATTTAGTCCAAGAATTTCATAAAGCGGTCGGCTTATCCAGTATAAGAACAGCAGTAGTTTAATGGCTAATTTTATTAACTTCAAGGTTTGTAGCTATAATCATTCAATTGTAAAAACTTATGAGCCGAAATCGGCTATCAAAATACTTGACATTACCCTGGGTCTGACTGCTATATTAGCAACAGTGGAATCTTTGGGGCGTAGCCAAGTGGTAAGGCAGCGGGTTTTGGTCCCGCCATCCCTAGGTTCGAATCCTAGCGCCCCAGTACAATATAGAATTATATCTATACACACCAAGCTTTTGACATCCAGATCTCTTTGCAACTTATTCTGGGTCTAAAGGCTTTTTTAGTGTTTTGTATTATGGTGATTACTCATAACTCTCATTGCATTGCTGCTGTATAAAGAATCTCTATAGGCTTGATTCAAGATATAAAAGGGTCAACAAATTTGTCTTGCGTAATGTTACTGTAGTGATAGTGCGTGACCCCCGATTTGCCCGGATTTTAAATATCGCTGTCAGTTAATAGATGTATTAAGTAGATTTTGGAAACCACTCAACTATCCTTGAGATTGCTTGAGCTATGTGATGAGTAATTTACTAGCGTGCGGCAAAAGACAAGGTAACTTCATAAGCAATCCAACTTACGTATGCCAAGATGGAATCGAAGCATTCACCTATCTAAGCAATAAAAATAACTTAATTCACAGATGCCATGCTAAAGTCAGACAAATATCCTCACCCATTGTCACAAGCTAACGCTACTCAACTAAATGTTGATGAAGATGAGTTAAATCTGGGTCAGATTGCAACAGTTCTGCGCCGACGGATACTGTTGATCGCTGGTATAACAGCTTTAGTAGCAACAGCAGCAGTATTAAAGGCAGAAACAGATCCCCCAGTATATCAAGGCTCGTTCGAGATTTTAACCAATCCTGTGACCGGTGAGAGTAAGGCCATAGCCGACGTTCCTCAAACAATAAATTCAAATTCTCAGGGCGACCTTGTAGCATCGGCTGAGTCAGAAAAACAAGTTGCAACAACAATCAAAGTTTTACAAAGTCATCGAGTTTTAGACCCGATTATCGAGAAGCTTCAGCCTCAATATCCAGACCTAACATACTCTGAAATTCTTAATGACTTAACTATTGAATCTAAGCAGCCAAATATTTTAGAAGTTGCGTATACTCATCCAGACCAAAAGCAAGTTAGCGATTTTTCCAAGTTGCTTGCTGATGCCTATCTAAACTATAGTCTAGCGGAGCGTCAGGCAGATGTAGATCAAGCAATTGTCTTCGTTAATAAACAAAGACAACCGTTGGAGCAAACAGTTAAATTCTGGCAAAATAAAATGCGAGACTTGCGACTGGGCAATAACTTGATTGATCCGTTGCAAAAAGGTCAAGAGTTGACTGGTCAGGTTGCTACTTTGCAACAACAGCGAATAGAAACAAGAGTGCAGTTAGAACAATTAGCGGCCAGGTATGAGGATTTGCAGAGGGAGTTAGCGCAACAGCCAGGTGAGAGGGCTGGTAATTCTGTACTGAGTGAAAATGCTCGCTACCAAAAAATACTGGATCAAATTCAGGGCGCAGACATTACTATTCAACAACAGTCAGCCGTCTTGACGGATGACAACCCCAGAATGGTGACTTTAAAGCAAACGAAAGCCTATTTGCTTCCATTGCTTGCTCAAGAAGAAAGTCGAGTGCAGAAAGAGTTGCAAAGCCGCTTAAGAGAGTTAGCAGCCCGCGATAGTTCTCTGGATGAGAAAATAAGAGGACTCAATAGTGAAGTGAGAAGTTTAGCTAATGTTAGCCGTGATTATAGTAACATTGAGCGGGAATTACTAATTGTCACCAATGCTCTAAATCAATTTACAGCAAAACAACAAGCGTTGCAGATCGAAAAAGCGCAAAAGCAGCAACCTTGGCAGTTACTTGATCCTAAATTAGCTAAGGTGAATGAACCTGATCCTGTTTCAAGCGGTGCTAAGAAAAACTTAGCAATAGGTGGTATTTTGGGTTTGCTATTGGGTGTAGGAGTAGCTTTAGCCGTAGATAAGCTCAGCAATATCTTTTACACTTCTAAGGAACTCAAGGATGCTACTAGATTGCCACTATTAGGGATAGTTCCCTTAAGAAAAGAACTAGGAGGGGCGACCCAAGAAAGTCCAATTGGAGTGCAACAAGCAAGTCGTGCTTCCTTTTTTGAAGTTTTTCGCTCTCTTTACACCAACATTTTGCTTTTAGGTTCGGATGTTCCGATTCGCTCTTTAGTCATCAGTTCAGTAGGTCAAGGAGATGGTAAGTCCACGGTTGCTGTACAACTAGCGCAAGCAGCAGCGGCGATGGGACAACGAGTATTACTGGTAGATGCGAATCTGCGTGCTCCTAGCCTACACAATTTAGTAGGACTTATGAACATTCAGGGATTAACTGATGTAATTTCACAAGATTTAGACTGGAATAATGTGATTGAGCGATCGCCTCAAGAAGAAAACCTGTATGTTATGAGTGCTGGCCCAATTCCGCCTGACTCGGTTAGGTTGCTTGCGTCTCAAAAGATGCAAGATTTGATGGATAATCTGCACAATAGTTTTGATTTAGTAATTTATGACACACCGCCTCTGTTGGGGTTTGCCGATGCCTACCTACTGGCTGCTAATACCAATGGGATGGTGCTAGTTGCTGGCTTAGGTAAGCTGAAACGAACTGAGCTACATCAAGCATTGGATGAGGTGCAGGTATCTGGCACTCCTATTTTAGGGATAATAGCGAATAAGTCTAAAGACGCTATGCCAGCTTCTTATAACTATTACCAGCAGTATTCTCAGCAGAATAGAAGCTTAGAAAGGGTTCGTGAAGAGTCAGGTAGTGAGGTTGCTAGTTCCTTGTCAATTTCCTCTTCTTTGAGAAGGAGTAGACGGCGTTAAGGGAGGTAATGGGTAATTGGTAGAAAAAAATTACAATTACCAATTACCCGAAACTAATCAAAAGTTACTTTTCAGGCGATTTGAGAGCTTGATCCAAAACTTGCCGAGCCTGTTCTGCTTTAGCTCGCGCTTCTTGATAACGTAGATTACCTTGGGCAAAATTTTTGAGAACTTTAAAACCTTCTTTGAGGCGAGCAATTTCCTCTTCAGTCACCGACTTATCGGAGAACAGAACATCAACCGCCTTGCGAATTTCTAATGCTTCAGCTCGTGACTCTTGAACTTTCAGCTTGAGCGTAGCCAAATTGTTCAAGACCTGGACAGCTTGTGTAATGGCATCTTCACCACCAGCAGAATCAGTAGTTGGTTCCTTCACCTCAATTAATTGTTGAGGGCCAAATCCTTCTTCGAGTTCCGTTGGCAGCTTATCGGCATCCATTAGTTCCATCAGCTGATCCATTGCTTTCTCACGAGCTTTAGCTGAATCTTTGCCAGAAACAGTGAGGATAATTTCTGGACTTTGAGCGAGAGTATACTGAACCATATTTAGGCAGAAAATTTGCTGGTTAACCAAGCCTAGGGAAATAATTTTAACATAAACTGTAGCGTTTCAAATAATATGTTGCACATTGAGAAACAAGTCAGTAGTAGCACGAAAACTGACTCAAAATAAAACTTTATACTTGAATAAAGGCAGATTAAAATTCAACAGGAGGGGAGAGGAATGACTCTCAATCCCACCATCATGCGAGCAGTGGAACAACTGGGTTATCGTGTCACCGTTGGTGATGTGGCAACCCAGGCAGGGTTAAACATTGCTGAGGCGAATCTTGGGTTATTAGCCTTAGCATCTGATACTGGCGGACATTTGCAAGTAGCAGATTCGGGTGATATTGTTTACTTATTTCCGCAAAATTTTCGTTCGATTTTACGCAATAAGTACTTACAGTTGCGATTGCAGGAATGGTGGAAAAAGATTTGGGGTGTTTTATTTTACCTAATTCGTATTTCTTTTGGAATTTTCTTAACTGTTTCTATCGCCTTGATTACTGTTAGTATCATTATCATCATTACTGCTGTCAACTCAGATCGCGACAATGACAGCGGGGGTAGCCATTCTAGTGGTGGTGGCTTTTTCTATTTTCCAAATTTATTTTGGTATTTCGACCCCAATTATGGCACCTACTACCAGGAACGGCGGGGCGAAAGACACCAACAAAGCAATCTGAATTTCTTTGAAGCGGTCTTTTCGTTTTTGTTTGGCGATGGTAATCCTAATGCCAACTTAGAAGAACGGCGCTGGCAAGAAATTGCGACTGTGATTCGTAATAACCGTGGCGCAGTAGTCGCAGAACAAATCGCCCCGTACTTAGATGACATTGGCAAAGGATATGCAAAAGAATACGAAGACTATATACTGCCTGTTCTCACCCGATTCAATGGGCAACCGAAGGTAAGTTCTGAGGGGCAGATTATCTATTACTTTCCAGAGTTGCAGGTACAGGCAACTAAAAAACGTCGTCAGTCAGTGCCAGTCTACTTAGAGGAATCGCTGTGGCGTTTTAGTGCAGCAAGTTCAGGACAAATTATGCTGAGTGCTGGCTTGGGTATACTAAATTTTGTTGGTGCCTTGGTACTGGGAAGTTTGTTAAGAGATGGTACAATAGCTGCCCAATTAGGTGGACTTGTAGCTTTTGTCCAAGGAATTTATTGGCTACTATTAGCTTACGGATTCGGTTTTTTAGCCATACCTTTATTGCGTTATTTCTGGATTAAGTGGCGCAATAGCAAGACTACTGACCGTAACCGCGATCGCCTTTCCCGCGCTAGGCTATTAGCAACTGCGGATGATTCTTTGCGGCAGAAGATTGCCTACACTCATCAGTTTGCCGCCGAAAAAGTTATTGAAAATGAAGATTTGGTGTACTCTAGCGAAACTGACTTACTCGACCAAGAAGTTGAGCGTTCTGCACAAATTGACGCTGAATGGCAACGGCGTCTAGAACGTGGGAGTGGAGAATAGGGCATTGGAGATTGTATTAGGTAGGGATTAGTAGATTGAGTATTAGGTTGAGGATTAAAAGAATTTTTTCCCAGTCCTCACTCCCCAGTCCCTAGCCCCTAGTCCCCAGTCCCCAGCTCCTAATTACTTCGCCTGAATTGGTGTTAGAGCAACACCTTGGTAATAATGTCCCAAAATTTGCAGGTGGTTAGCTCCTCTGCGAGCCAGATTGTACGCGCCCCACTGACTCATGCCTAAAGCATGGCCAAAGCCAAGCCCTTGGAGTACAAAACCACCATCTGCTCCCTTAGTGACGTTAAATCGGGTACTTTTAAGTCTAAGAGCTGTACGCACCTCTTCGCCTTGTAGTACCTTTGCACCTTTATCGCCGACAATTTTCAAGACTTTAACACTGCGGAAAGGCGAGTATGTTTCTGGAATCATCTCCTTGATATTGCCCACCTCCGGAAATTTCGCGCTTATCTCAGCAGGCGAGAAGGTTTTTACCCAATTGCACTCGCTGATATTTTGATCGTAGTCCTGAACAGCACGCAGATAAGGTAAGGGATTTTTCCAAACATCTTCTACGTTTTCGGTGTGTCCCCCAGAACACGCGTGGAAGACTGAGAGAATAATCTTGTTTTTGTATGTTAGTACTTGGCCTGCTGTGGCATCCACAGCAGCATAAGTAGCCGGAGATTCACTGATTACGCCCTTGTAAATCTGCCAGCGATCTGGGGTATTGCCTAAGTCGTAAATAGGATTATTACGCTGTTTTTCTCGCTCGTAGAGGGCATAGGTACGGGCAGCGATCGCTTGAGCTTTTAGAGCTTCTGAGGGCCATCTAGCATCCATTTCGCCACCGATAACGCTGTAAAGATATTCTTGGTCATCAACCCAGTTAACAGCGGTTAAGCCTTTTTCTGTGGGGATGACAAGAGTTCTGCCTCGATACCAGCGATCGCCAATGTAAACGAATCCTTTACCTGTTGGCTCAATCCAAAATAAACCCGACTGCCATTTATCCAAAGCAACTCCGCCAGGAACGGCTTGGGCATAATACGCACTCATTGCCGGCAACTGTCCAAGAGTACGACCGGTACTATCTTTGATGATCCCGGTCGTGGAACTGCCAACTTTGACCTGATTGACTCCTCTCTCAATGGCTACGCGCAGAATTACAGATGCTTGAGCTGGTGCAACCAAAGCTATCCACAAGAAAATACTTATCCACCAATAACGTCCTTTAATCTGGGAAAATAAAGAGCCTAAGTAAAGTTGGAATTTCATGCTGATCATCTAATCACATTAGTATCTGATTGGTGCTGTAGACTATAACGTCTACAACATAAGATGAGACAGTTCTCCAACACAGGAGGTTGCCACCTTTTACTAATTATGCATTTTGGTTTGGTTATAGGGTGGAAATTAGCTAATCGCGTTCATGCAATTCGTGCTTTCTATAAGTGCTTTAGCGCTGATTCAGATAATGCCACGTAGCCCTAACTGTGTCAGTTGCCTAAGTCTTAACTCAAGTCAACAGATACAATAATGCCTAGACCTTCCGAAAATGGCTCACATCATTAGCGATGATGCCAATTAAATTCAATCTCCTCAAAACTTCTATAGCTTGAGTCAGTTCGGCTCTCGTCACTTTCCCCATGCGCTCTACCATCACAATTCCGTTGCAAAAGGATGCCACAATCCCGGCATCCACCGTGCTTAAAATCGGCGGAGCATCTATCAGTATTAGGTCATAGGTTTGCTCAAGCAACTCAAGCAGTTCTTTCATCCGCTGAGAACTGAGTAGTTTCGCTGTGTCTTCTGGTATGGGCCCAGCAGTCAAGATATCAATGGAGGGGTGAATGGGCTGGATATAATCTTGAATATCGGTAATTGTTTCATCAACTAGTAATAGAGATAATCCCCAGTCATTAGAGAGTTCTAGCTTTTTGTGTAGGCTAGGATATCGCAGGTTTGCATCAATTACCAGGACTCGTTGATGCATGTGGGCAGCGCTAGCGCCAAGCCCCAGAGCCAAGGTTGTCTTTCCTGCTCCTGGAAGTGCAGAAGTCAACATCAAGGACTTAAAGGGGAAAGGATACTTTAATATCTGAATATTTTGATAGATCATATCCAAGGTTTCATGGATAGGCAACCTAGGGCTGGTTTCTACCAAAGAGAGATCTGATCGCCGCCCAATCAAAGCCATTGGGAACCTTTTTTTCACACCACTCTGTGGTAGTTTTGGTACTGAACCCAGTACTCGAAGGTTTGTCACCTTCTGTAAATCTTGTGCAGAATAGATGGCATCATTAAGTTTTTCCCAAATTAGGGCTGCTGCAATACCTAAGAGGGGCCCAATTATCACTCCCCCAAGTAAAAGTAGTAATCTGTTCCTTCTGACATAGGTTCCCAAACCAGGTGCTTCCAGCACTTGCCAATCAAATCCTCCCTGAGCAATTTTCAGTCCCAAAGACTGTTGCGCCTGGAGTAATTGCTCAAGAGTTTTGCGATTAGTCTCCACCTTTGGTAACAGACGGTTGTATTCTGCGATCAGGCTTGGGTATTTGTTGAGTTCAGAGCGGAGTCGCTGTTCTGAATCCGTTAAACTCTTTTCATTGGCAACTAATCCTAGAGCAGCCGTTTGCACCAGAATTAACTCGTCCACTAGTTGGGGGTCAACTCCTACCATCTGAGCCTGTGTCAAAAGAGGTTCTCTCTTACTACTAGTAGCACTAGCTTTGTCTCCTAGCGATCGCCCCACCTCTTGCCGTAATAACGCCAGTTGACTTTGGCGTTGCTGCTTGAGTTTTTCTACTGTTGGATAATCGTCTGTATAACGCAGCCTCTCTTTAGCTAAAGCCAGTTCAGTCTGTTGAATTTCATTCAACAACGTTTGGTAGCGGCTTGACTGGCTTAAACTAGAAGAAACTATCGGATTCTGAGATGAAGATGCCATTTTTTGCTCTAGATTATCCTGGCGAGCTTGTACGTCTTGAAGCTGTGCGCGAGTAGTTTGTAGCTGTTTTTGAACGTCGGCGAGAGATTCTAGAAGGATTTTACTTTGGACTTCTGGATCAAGTAAATTATGTTTCCTGCGAAACTGTTCTAAGTTTTTTTCAGCTTGGCTAACCTCTCTTTTAATCTCAGGTAGGCGAGTATTGACAAAGGCTAGCCCTTTATTTAAACGCTGCTTTTGTTGCTCTATATTGTAGTCTTGATAAACTTTCTGTAAGGCTTGAAGTACTTTTTGGGTTTTAACTGGATTCTCGTCCCGAAAGGAAACCTCAAATACTTGACTAGGAATTTTATTATTTCCTGTTCCTGCTTCTATTTGGGTCACTTCCAAAGGTGCTTTTTTTCTCTTTTCTTTTTGTCCCTTGATATCTTCTAAAGTAATATCTGGATAATCAGAACGAAGCAAATTTACAGCTTTCTGTATCAGATTGGAACTCAGCATTATTTTTAACTGAGCTGTATAATCCACAACTGGAAGATTAGGGTCAGTAACCTTGCTGGCTGCACCTTCTTGCACATTACTTGACCTTACACCATCATATAAGTTGGAATTCACCAATATCTGCATGTAGCTCTGGTATGTCGGTTTGGTAATTACAGTCAACAGAGCTGCAACTGACATGACTACACCAGAGACACCCAGGATCAAAAAGCGTCGCCGAAGCAGAATAGTAGATAGTTGTCTGATGTCAACCGTGCCTTGTGCAGAGCTAGTAACCAGTTGCCCTTGATTCAGATCAGTATTAACCACTATTAAACTCCTCTAATATTGAAATGCTATATTTTGGAAAATTGTGAGAAAAATTTTTTGAGACGAACTTTTTTATACCTATGAATGCAATAGCATGATCAATGATTCCTAGATAAAGACTAAACCATTATGCTTTCAACAATGACAGAACTACTTGGCATAATATTAAGCCAATTAATCCTTTTATGCTGATCAATTCATGCATGTAGATTCCCAATCAGTATGTGAATCATAAATTTTCAAAGAATATTTATATAACAAAAAAATCTTGACTAAAAATTAATCATTTCTTGCATTTATTTTTATAAAAACTGTTATTATCCACAACGTTGCAACATTTCAGGTTTCTCTTTCTGTAACTTGGGATATAAATAATACAGTGGAGTTAATAATATTTATGGCTTTGGAAATCCTCCTAACTTGCTTTTCTAATAGAGGTACAGTTACTCCTTTTTAAGGAGTTTTAAAGAACTTCCAGCCTTATACTGAATTATATTGAGATATAAAGAACACATTTAAAAAAATATTTAACCCAGACAATTTAAATTTTGATACATCAAGTTAACTGATAGTTTACAGTTAACAACTTGACTGAACTAAACTGCTGTATATTTGCTGGATGCTATCAATTCTGTTACTAATCTTGAGATAAAGTACGGTTAATTTTAGATTTTAGATTAGGTGAGAGCAGTTTAATCAAAAATCTCAAATTTAAACACTTACCTTGGTGAACTCTACTTCCCGCCGTCTGAGTACTTCATGGATTAGAAAATCATAAGCCATGTCAGTATTAGGAAAAATAGCACGAGCTTCCTGAAGCAAATCTTTTAACTCCAAGGTATTTCCCGGAGCATAGCGGGGACTAAAATGACTCATAATTAGCCGGTGTGCTCCAGCAGCTAAAGCTGTTTGCGCTGCCATTGTACTTGTGGAATGCAACCGCTGAAAAGCCATATCTGCATCTTGATGGGCAAAGGTCGCTTCATGAATTAACACATCTGCATCATGAGCTAATTCGACTGCGCCATCACAATAAATTGTGTCTGTGCAATAGGCAATTTTCCGTCCAATTTCTGTAGGGCCACACAATTGAGTACCATCAATTACTCGTCCATCGTTAAGTGTCACCGTTTCACCGCGTTTGAGTTGACCATAGATGCGACCAGGAGGAATTTGCAAAGCTTTAGCTTTTTCTACATCAAAGCGTCCTGCTCGGTCTTTTTCGGCTACGCGGTAGCCAAAAGCTGTAATCCGATGATTTAGAAGACCGCAGCTAATGGTAAACTCATCGTCCTCATAAATTACCCCTGGACGGATGGCATGAACTTTGATGGGGTAGGAAAAATGTGTGTGGGAGTAACGTGAGGCTGCTTGGATATATTCATTTAATCCAGATGGGCCGTATATATCAATTCGTTGCACATTTCCAGCCAAACCGCAAGTGGCAAGAAGTCCCATTAAGCCAAAGATGTGGTCGCCGTGCATATGGGTGATAAAAATTCGGGAGAGCTGGCTGATTTTCAGTTCACTCCGTAAAATCTGATGCTGAGTACCTTCTCCACAATCAAATAACCACAACTCTGCCCGTTGGGGTAATCTGAGGGCGACGCTGGAAACATTGCGCGATCGCGTAGGTACACCGGAACTCGTCCCTAAAAATGTTATCTGCACAGCGTTCTTTAGTCTTCCTATTGCTCAAGTTGACGCTCTATTCTCTATAGTGACACGGTTGATAGGCAAAATTATTCTGCGAATAGATCACCTGAAACAATCTAGTTTGAATTAAGTAGGTGGGTGCAAAAATATTTAATTATATAAAATGACGTTAAATAACTTAGCCTGTGGTGTAATTTTCTTTTTAAACTCTAGATTCTATTCCATTTTAATCTTGTTCATGATTTAAATAGGTTCAAGTCTTGTTCATAGGTTAGGAGTACTCTTAAAAACGCTCTATATACATATAATATGGCAGATAATGGCAAAATTTTACTTATTTTTACATGACCATTTTTTTGCCTCAGTTTACTTAATAAAATTATTTTTACTAGTAAAATAGATTTTTTATGTCATTTTATTAGTATTTAATTTCTCCAGAATTTCAGTTTATAAAAACTTTGCAATTTAATATTAACTCTTTACAGAGGTTTCACCTTTTACCAGAGAAAATATAGTATTTTTACTTAAGTGGAAATACTGTATCTTAATTATTTTTTCATAATTTAATTTCACCAAAATCCACACTAAGACTTTTTTATGCACAGCAAACGCCACAAACGAGGTATTGGTGGCTTCTTAAAATGGCTATTTCTGTGCAGTCTGATCTTTTGCTTATGCTTGAGTCATGTTTCTTTAACAACTTGGCCAGCAAAATCTGAGGAAGTAATAACTGCACAAGTCAGGAATCTGAGCAGTAGTTTTCGAGAAATACGATGGTCAGAAGCCAACCATCAGCACTTTGGGAGCCTAAGCGATACCATCCATCGCCAAAAATCGGAATACTTATCTACGGGGGTTTATAACCAGCTACTATCCTTGGATCTACTAGAGGATCTAAGCCAAATAAAAGTTCCGTTTACTGATGCCAGTCAATATGTTGATCAAGGTATTAAAAGCTACGCAACGGGAGATTTTCAAGATGCGATTAAACAATGGCAAAGGGTTCTGACTTTCTACCAAAAAACTCAGAACCATTTGCCTGTAGGGATTATCAATAACCTAGCAAAAGCGTATCAGCATATTGGTGAAAGTGAGTTGGCGATCGCTTATTGGGAGCAGGCGATCGCTTACTATCGTCAAATCAAAGATATGCCACGGGTGGGATTAAGCCTCACACAAGAGGCTCAGGTATACAATAGCTTAGAGCAAACTGCCAAAGCGATCGCTCTGGCTAACAGTGCTTTAGAAATTACTCATACTTATAAAGATATTTCCTTGCAGGCGGCGGCTTTAGAGAGTCGTGGAGAAGCTTATAGACTTGAAGGAAATTATAAACAAGCAATTATAGATTTAGAAAAGAGCTTAAGAGTTTCCCAGAAAATTAAAAATATATATTACCGTTATTCTGCTCTGAAGAGTTTAGGAAATGTTTATATTAACCTCACTCAAGTGAATTATCGCCACCCTGACTCTATTATTCAAGCAGATGATAAGAACAGTTCTGAACAGTTTAGAAAGCAAGCTTGGGAATATCTGCAAAAAGGTCTGAATATTGCCCGCGATCGCGGCGATAAACTAGGTGAAATGCGCTTGCTTTTTAATTCAATTTTGCTTGATCATCGTCAGACCTCAAAGTTAGCTTCAGTAGCATTACAACAAGCTTTAGTGCTGCTGGAACAACTACCAGATTCACCAGATAAAGTTTATGCAGCCATAGACTTAGCTAATCTTGTTCAATTTCCTCCTGTTAATGCAATTTCGTATTTAGTCACATGTCCGCAGTCTCAAGGAAACTCGAAAGCTTTAGATTTACTTGTGCAAGCAGTTTCAACCGCTCAACGTTTGAAAAGCTTTTCCGTCTTATCGTTTGCTATGGGAAATCTTGGTCATTTCTATGAGTGTCGGCAAGATCATCAGCAAGCTCTAAAATTAACTACACAAGCTCAAAGGACTGCTAAACAAAGTTTAAATACATTAGAGGCTCAAAATAGGCTATTTTTATGGGATTGGCAAGCTGGGCGTATTTTAAAAGCACAAAATAAGGTATTTGATGCAATTAAAGCTTATACAGAAACCTTTGAAAGTTTAAAACATATTCGCAGTACTATTTGCAATATTAATCCATATTTACAAGTGGATTTACAAGATGTTTTTGAACCGTTATACCGACAATTTATTGATATAAAGCTCAGTTTAGAGGGTGACAAAATTGCCAACACAAAAAAAATTATTAGCATTGATAATCTTAATTCCGTAATCGCTACTGTTGATAACTTACAACTAGCAGAAACACAAAATTATTGTGTTAATGATTGTAAGTCAACAGGGATTAATAATCAACAAGCTGATGTCATAAGACTTAAGGAAAATACTGCTATTTTTCATTCCATTATTTTAGAAAAACACACTGCAATTATAATTAGTTTTCCTAACGGTTATAAAAAGTTTAAATGGATAAACATTGACAGCGAAACCCTTAGAGAGGAAGTCAATAAATTTCGGATTGGACTTGAGAATTATGGTGAGATAACTTACAATCCCAAGGGGGCACAGAAGTTGTACGACTGGATAGTTCGGCCTTTTGCGAAGGATTTAGAGTCATTACAAATCACAACTCTAGTTTTCATTCAAGATGGAGTTCTTCGCAGTGTACCAATGGCGGCGCTACATGATGGTGACAAATTCTTGGTTGAGAAGTATGCTATTGCTACCACTCCCAGCCTGACTCTAACAAATCCTCAAACAGTGCATAGCAAAAACCTGCGGGCGTTAGCTGTTGGTTTAACCAAAGATGCAATAGTTAGTGGTCGAAGATATGAGGCTTTGAGCAACGTAGCCTCAGAAATTCGTCAAGTCAAAAAGCAAATTCCGGGTAGCAAGCATTTATTGGATGAAAATTTTACAAGCGATCGCTTGCAAGCCGAACTCCAGAAAACTGTGTATCAGATTATTCATATTGCTACTCATGGTGAGTTTGGCAACTTTCCCGAAGATACTTTTCTGGTTACAGGTGATAACAACAAGCTCACCATCACTGAGCTATACAACATCATTCGCAGCTTAGCTCACGGTGCTAAAACAATAGATTTACTTACGCTTACTGCTTGTGATACTGCTATTGGTAATGATCGTGCTGCTCTTGGGCTGGCTGGAGTTGCTGTACAGGCTGGTGTGAGAACTGCTCTCGCTTCACTTTGGTCGATTAACGATGCTTCCACTGTCGAATTAGTGACTAAATTTTACGAAGCTTGGCGTCATCCTGGAGTGAGTAAAGCGGAAGCTCTACGTAAAGCTCAGCAAACGCTAATTTCTAATGGTAAAATTTCTGCCCATCCCGCCTACTGGGCTGCCTTTATTCTTATAGGTAATTGGCTGTAGGGAATTCGCTGATTTAATATAGTTGCTGCTCTTTTAGCCAATAGTCAGGAAATAATTTACAAGATTACTGTTCTTCTAGCCGATGTCAGGGAACAAGTTGATGAGAGTTACTGCAAAAACTTGTCATAAATTGTTGATGGCGTTGTTGATGACGATGCTACTTAAATGCCCATGTCGTGTTTTTTCTATCTTGGCAAGATTAGTTAACAAACTGGCAATAGCCATTCCCGTATGCCCACCAGGTGTAGGTAGTACTTCGTTGATGGCATCGTACCATATACCAGCTTCAGCATAGAGATTGGCTCTAAGGGAAGGTTCGTGGGTGGCAGAAAGGGCGTTTGAAAGTGTCTGGGGAACCTGTACAACCTCTATTTCTGCCCTAGCAATTGGATTACGGGAGGGGTGGTTACTGTTACACAAAGTTTGCAACTGCCAGAGATATCTTTTACCCACACTTAAACCAGGCAACTTCTGTGGTAGAGAGCGCTTCATCATTCCTTGTGAACTCTGGAATTGATACGTATAAATATTTAGCTTTTTTGGTTTGAGATTGGTGTCAAATTCGTAGAGACTAAATTGTATCGGCACAGCTTGGTTGTCAGGTATAAACCAAGCAAAAGTTGGATGGAGCAAAGTGGTTCGTCCAACATGAGTTGTGGGGGCCAGTAATGTGAGCGATCGCCCACTGGTTGCTTTGCACCGTCCTCTCACACCTGATGAGTCCGAATATCCACTTGGGGGTTTTTGATCTGCTGGTGGCTGATATCCAGCTAGTGCGATCTGAGTTGTGCTTAGGGTCGTACTTAAAATACAACTTGTTAAAACCCTGAGATTCAAAAGTTTGTGCAAAGTCCACTTTCTGTAAGTCATCATTGGGTGCATTTCACTTTTGTAGATATAAATTGAACTACAAACTGAAGTTGCTACTTTTCGGACTTTTTCGGAGATATTTTTGTGAAATTCAAATGCTTCTATATTCATTTTTCCTCCTTTAGCATTGCACTGAAAAATTAATTGTAAAAATTTATAAATTAAGTTTGCTATTAATCCAGTTTTATTTACAAAATCCCAAATACTAATTAGACATTTTTGTCATCTACTATTATCAAACCACATTTTATTTAATGTACTTATAATATTTATTAATAGGATAATAGATAGGCTAAAACTTTGATAAATCAGGTTTGAATCTATCTTAATCTGTTGACAAATAACAGTTTACTAACAGTCACAAAGCTATTCATTAACATGTTATCCATTACTCAAAATCTCTCTTGTTTCAAACATAGAATTCCCTATTCCTTAGAAGCTTAAAGGTAGCGTGTATGTTTTAAAAGCCATAGAATCTTTGTCCAGAGGGCAATAGCACAGCGTAAAGCCTGCGGCATGGCTACGCTTAGAGCGAGTCTATGAGCGTCAGGACTTGTCGGTCATCACTATGAAATGAAAGTGAGCAAATACAGTTATCAACAAGCGAATTATTTTTTGGATGTCACTGAGTCTATAAACTACCAATATTAGCGAGCGATTCAAATGTCTTGCCATCCCTGCATAAACATTAAACTTTAGTTAGCTATATATTCTATTTGTCAGTGATTTACGTCACATTCATTTTCATTACTAGCTCTTTGAGATATATTAAAAAGTAGGATTAATAGTTTTTATTAAAAAAAATTAATAAACAGAGCGTTGCATTGCAACGTCTCTACAAAATATTTGAAATAAAAAAGCCTCCCTGTGTGGGAGGCTAAAAAAAGTTAGCGGAGACAACTTGTCAACCTATACCCAAACTACAGCGATCGCTCCTCCTAATGCAGAGAAAATAGCTGAGACAATCGCTGTGGCAAACAGCCACCAAGCTGCTGTAGCTGCGGCTTTGCGGGTTTCTTCGGCTTGCCGTTGTGCTTGATGTTTCACCTCTTCTAGGCGGCGTTGGGCTTCGTGTTGTATGCGTTCTGCACGTTGTAAAACTGTGTTGCGTGCCCGTTCAATTTGGTCGATGATGCGGTTGGCATCTTCCTCAGAGATATCTTCACGGGAACTCATGAGCGCCACTAGGGTATCACGGTCGAAAGAAGACAGGCGATCGCGCAGAGCATCAAATCCGGCTTGGGGATCTTCAAAAACTGTGCGAACATCGCGCTTGATACCGTCATAGTTGAGTTCTGGACGATCCAAGGAGTTGAGATAGTTACGAATGCGGGCAAAAACTCCATCAATCGCATCTTGAATGCCTCGTTGGATACTCCGCACTTGTTCGACAAATTGATCACGAACCGAGACAATATTATCGGCAATCCGTGCTGCTTCCTCATCAGACATATCTTCCCGAATTTTCAGCAGGGCGATAATTGTTTCACGGTCAAAATGGGAAAGGCGATCGCTAAAACTTTCCACCCCGACTCGCGGATCGTGCAACAGTAGTTGTAAGTCGCGTTTGATGCCTTCTGGGTTGAGCTCTTCTTTACCAGTCTGCCGCAGATATTCTTGCAGATATGTTTGGAAGTTTTGCACTCTTTGCTGTGTCCGAGTTGCTAGGCGACGAGGCGCGCGCACAAAGTTACTAATCGACGTTTGTACGGAATCAATAACTTCATTAACTTGTTGTTCACTCAAGTCTTGACGCTGACTCAGCAACTTCACCAAGGTATCTCTATCTACCTGTGACAACCGACGGCGCAGTGCGACAGCTCCCTCTTTGGGGTTTTCAAACAATCTACTAAAGTCCCGCTGAATACCTTCAGGGTTCAGTTCTGTTTTGCCAGTATTCCGCAGGTAATCTGCAAGCGTGGTGGTAACAGAATCATATTGTTCCTTAGCTTTATCCACTACGGCTTGAGGTGCATGGCGGACATTATGCCACGAATGCTCGACATCATTGATGATTTGATTAATTTGGTCTTCGCTCAAATCTTGCCGTTGATTCAATAACTGCACCAACGTATCGCGGTCAAAGCGAGATAACCGCGCTTGAATTGCAGCAATTCCCGCTTGAGGATCTTCTAACAACGTTTTCAAGTCGGCGCGGATAGCATCAGGGTTTAATTCTCCTTTACCTGTGTTACGCAGATATGATTCTACATTTAACCAGAGGGTTTCTGCTTGATATTTTGCCTGATCTGCTAGTCCTTTGGATTCTACCAAAACGCGATCGCGCTGTTTTTCTAACTCGTCAACAATCCTTTCTACTTCATAGACATCAATATCATTGCGTTGCAGCAATATTTCCCGCAGTTCTTGACGCTCTATTTGCGCTAGTCGCAGCACCAAGGTTTCATAATCTGCGTCTGAGTCTACTAATAGCGGCGCAAAATCCCGCGCGATGATTTCAGGGGACGTCAAATCTGCTTTTGGGGTAACAAGCAGATAACTTTCGACTTTGCGTTGTAAGTCTTGTACTATCTCTCTTTCTTCAACGGCGGTAACTGTCACTAACACTTCTTGGCGGACAGCTTCTAGTTGATTGGCAATGCGCTGAATTTGAGCTTGAGTAAGCAGTCCTCGCTGTTGCAGGGTATTAGCGAAATCGTTGCGCGAAAGTCGCTCTAATTCTCTTCGCACTGTGCCAGGATCGGCTGCTGGGTCGTAAATAACATCACGAAATTCTTGAGCAATTTTTTCCTGGCTCAACTGCCAAGCATAGGTGTTGTGCAGATAGTTTTCTATATCAGCTCGAATTGGGCTATAAGGTTGTGATGGTGTGGGTAATCCTAGCTTATCTGCTTGTTGAGTTACTTTGTCTTTGGCTGTGGTGAGCGATCGCAAGATTTTTTCCACATCCAAATCTGACAAATCAGTCCGTCCCATGACAATACCTGTTAAGGCTGTCAATCCTTGCTGGAGTGTTTGTTGAATCGGCCCTGCGGTTGCCTTTTGATCAGCTTCTTTAGAACTACGTGTTTCGGCAATTAACCGCTCTAGTTTGGCGTTGAGTTCATCTGTCTTGTTTTGTCCTGGTGGGAGTGATTTGAGATAGTCCATCAATTCACCCATCCGGTCTGGGGTGGGTTGTTGTTGACTCACTACCTGCTGCCAAACTTTATATAATGTGTCGGTTATGCGATTAACGTCTCGTTTGGAAAGGTCGGTGCGACTGCTGACTAACTCGGCAAACTTTTGGCGGTCAATATTGCGGATGTCTGAAGTCCCGGCGATCGCTTTTAGTTGCGGATCGTTGAGTAAATTTTCAAAGTCACCCCGAATTTTGGACAAATCTAGTTCTGGAGGGCGCAGTCTGTCTAAGTAATCTTCGATGTTATCTCGGATGCTTGTGGGATCGATTGCGCTCCCTAGTTCTCGACGCACGGCGGCGGCGGCGGCTTCAGCTGTTGCCACTACTTGATTATTGACAGCTTTTGCACCTATTGCAGCGGTAGCTGTCCCCATAATCGCCTGAAAGCCAGAAGTTGCCGTACTGACCACTGAGCCGACTACAGAACCCACAGCAGTGGAGCTTGCCAACATCAGTAGTAAGAAGTATGCAGCCCAAATCACTAACCCTAGAATCGCTCCCAGTCCAGGATCTAAAACTAGGAGGCTGAGTTTTACTGCGAGGAAAGAAGCGATTAATGAGGCGATCGTCACAGTGACTAATGTCCAAATCCCCACTGCTGTGCCAATTTTGCGAATCGTGCCCCCCAAACTTCCAACTTCCTCACTACCTGAATCCGAAGATGGACGACCCAGATAGGAAATACCAGCCGCAACAGAGAGGTTTGTTAAAACCAACTGGAAAGCGAAGGCCAAAATCACACCGGAGATCAAAGCCACAAAAAAGCGTGGCCCCGAAGTGAGAACTGATGCCTGTGCTGGCGTGAAGCTTGAGCTATCTGCTGGGATCTGCGCCACCCAAAATAGTGGCTTGCAGAGCCTCAACATGATTTCCGCACTTTGAAACATGTATTTCCTTCCTCTATGTTTAAATATGGGGGATTAAGAACTATGTGAGAAGCAAATCTGTATCTATTTTGTCTCTATGTGTGTACCTATGGTAATACCTAACTCTTGTAGCTTTCAGAATCCAGGAATTTAGGTGGTAAATGCATCTCTCCAAAGTTTGAAAGCTGTATCCAGCGGAAGATAGAACTTTTCTTATATACCGATAAAAATTTTCCTTGAATTTCAACCATTATCAAGTAAAAACCCTATTAATCCTATAATGTCAATTTTGAATTTTTAATTGTTTAGTTACAACAATTTATTTTGTTGAAAGCTATGGTTCAATTCATCAGCATTTACATTTATTTACAATTAGTTTTTATGTCACTCTCTTAAGGTGGATTTGTCTTTATCAATACGTTTGTGATTATCGTCCACAAGAAGTGCTTGTATATTGTGCCCACAGGCAGAAAGCATCTCAGTTATAAATAGCTACATTAAAGTTAACAAACACAAACACATTGTTTGGGACAAAAAAATGGAAACTCACTCTTCCACTGATTTGCCAACAATTGCAACAGAATATAATGGCAGCGATCGCAATGCTTTTCTATTTGGCTGGACTCCTCAAGCCGAACTATGGAATGGTCGTTTTGCAATGATTGGTTTTCTTGCATATTTACTTTGGGATGTAGCTGGTTATAGCGTTCTACGAGACGTTTTACACCTAATTGGTTACTAAAGATAAAGCATCCAAAAAACTACTGGATTTTGAAGGAAAAAAACAATGGAAACTAGAGAAAATCGTCCTGCTACTGACTTACCACCTGTTGCAACAGAATATAACGGTGTAGATCGTAATGCTTTTCTATTTGGCTGGACTCCTCAAGCCGAACTATGGAATGGTCGCCTAGCAGCAATTGGCTTTCTTGCCTATTTACTTTGGGATTTAGCTGGTTATAGTGTTATACGCGACGTTTTACACCTAATTGGCTACTAAAGATAAAGCATCTGAAAAACTACTGATTTTGAAGGAAAAAAAACAATGGAAACTAGAGAAAATCGTCCTGCTACTAATTTACCACCTGTTGCTAAAGCTTACAACGGTGTAGATCGTAATGCCTTTCTATTTGGTTGGAATCCTCAAGCCGAACTATGGAATGGTCGCTTAGCAGCAATTGGCTTTCTTGCCTATTTACTTTGGGATTTAGCTGGTTATAGTGTTCTACGCGATGTATTGCACCTGATTAGCTACTAGCCTTGAGTAACGAATGAGTTATAAGTTATCAGTTCAAAAGTAACTGTTAATTAAAAACTCAAAACTTACGACTCTTAATTTATCTTTGATCATGGTTTTGGTAAGCTTAACCAAAATCGTGAACCACCTTTGGGAAGGGGTAAATAACCAATTACTCCTCCCCAACGTTCTACTGTAATACGGCAAAAGTAAAGTCCAAGTCCAGATTTACCTGGTTTAGTTTTCCCTTGAGAAAACTTTTCAAATAAAGTTTCTACCATCTCTGGCTGTACACCAGTACCTTCATCATCTATAGTCACGAGAATATATTGTTCATCTTGTTGTAAGCCAATTGTTATAGTAGACTCTGGTGGACTGTAGCGCAAAGCATTTTCTAAAAGATTAGAAATTACTCTGTTCAAGCGTGATTGATCACCTATTACTTTCCAATCTGCTTTCATGCCAAGATTGCCAACAAGCTGGAATTGGATATTATTAATTAGACAAATAGGATTTAAAAGCTCGGTAACTTCTTGTACAGAAATTAAAATATCTGGTGCTTGAGCAATGTTGCATGTAAAAGCTTCTAGAGATTGAATATCTGCTGAAAATGCATTTAAGATATCTCTAATCAGCATTTGTTGCTTAATAGATTGCTTCATGCCAATTTCTAGACGTTCTTTTCCTTGATCTGTCAAATTCTCCAATTCTAATAGAGCTAAACAGCAATTTATACTACTCAGCTGCCCTGCCATATCATGGATGATACAATGGATTAATACTTCTTTCTTCTGATTATCTTTTAGCCATTGTTGGTAATTTAATTGATTTTCTCTAGCTTTTTGGATAATATATAGTTTTTCTTGATATGTTTCATTGAGCAATTCAATTAGAATAAATTTTTTATTATTGACGGAAATTGCAGAAGCTTCAAAATGACATTCTTCTCCCGTTAAATCTATATCAATCCATAAACCTGAACTTAGTTTAGTTGTGCGATTGCTTTGCCAAAACTCTTCAGCATCAATCAAAAAGTTTTCCAGAAAATGGAAGCCTTCTTGCAGTATGAATATCTCCATTCCTGTTGTAAAGTTTTGTTTATAACAATGAGTTAACCAACTTGGTATAGTCCCATGAATTTTAAATAAATTTACATTAATTCGCTCTAATACTAAAATATTCAATGCTGCAAAAATATCTGCTGTGATGGGATCATTCATAGATTTTAAAGTGCAATAACAAAGTGATATTGGCTCTTGTTTGCTGTTTAATATTTTAATTACTTTTTATACCAATAGAATAAAATCTTTAGATAAGCAGTGACGGTATCGCTATCATCTAGTTAGCATCTATCTAAAATTTTATGAGCAAGAGTTTGAAAAAGTTCTTCTACACCTAGACCATTTTTAGCACTAGTTTTAATCACTGTCCAACCTTTCTGCTGAATGGCGTCAATTTCAACAGTATCAATGTCCCACTCATTTTTCATATCCCATTTGTTTAGTACTAAAATAAACGGAACTTGTCCAATTGTGTCTTCTACTCTTGTTTGCAAATCTAAAGCTTTTTCTAAAGTATTATGTCTTGTTCCATCAACTACTAATAAATAACCAGATGAACCCCGCAAGTAAGACATCCGTACATTTTGAAATTCGTCTTCTCCATAAAGATCCCAAAGTATAATATTTAATGTTTTTTCTTTAATATTTACTATCTTCTTATCAATTTTAACCCCCAAGGTAGTGTGATAATTTTCTGAGAAAATGCTAGTCACAAACCGTGCCACTAAACTTGTTTTACCTGTGGCAAATGCACCTACCATACATATTTTTTTCTGGAGCATAAATTGATATTGCTTCAGTTAAGTTTATTAGTAATAAGTACTTTAAAAGATACTCTGCGATCCGCTTTTTGCGCCTCTGCTGTCAATGGCTGTAAAGACAGACTTGAACTGACACCTATAGCTCTAAATTTGCTTGTATTGATTCTTTGGGAGTTTAAATAAGACAAAATTTTGTTAGCACGAGCTTGGCTGAGTAGCATGTTTTTTTGCTCTGTACCAGTTGGATTGGTGTGTCCTATTATTTGAATATCGACATTTTTACCTAAATAATTGACGATGTTTAAGAGCTTTCGTAGTACTAATACCAAATTATTTAGCTTATCAGTTTCACTTGGTATTAACTCTATACTTCCTTCTAAAAAAAAGAATTTTTCTTGTTCAATTTGCTTTTTATATAACTCAAGTTGCCTGAATTCTAGTTCTACAAACTTTGTCTCCTTAAATTGAGTAATACCAGGAATAAAATGCCATAATTTCCTTGCTTCTAGAATCCATCGGTGAGGTGCAAAACCAGTGACTTGAAGAATACCGTTGTTGTCAACTTGTAGTAATACAGTTTTTGGAGGTTGGAGCAATTGCTCAACTCTTTTAACCGTAAATTGCGGCTCTAAGGATAGATAAGGTTTCCATTGACTGATAATTTTTTTGGGGTTGAGATTTGTTTGTTGTATCAGTGTATTAGGATCTACTGCTAAAGGATCACGCATTCCAAATATGAAATATTTTCCAGCTATTTGCTTAGTGTCAATCACGACAAGTCCTGGCTGAGAGTTGAGTTTTTCAATATAAGCGTACCAGCGAAATTGTTCTCTAATGGCAAAAAAGCCCCAAATGCCAGAAGCGATCGCTGTTACACCCAAGAAAGCCCATGCGTAAGTATAATTCTTTTTATGCGGATTTTTATACTTAAATGCTAAACAGGCTTCTAAATAAGTCTTGCTCGCCTCAAACGGCTGTGTTTCACCTGCAAAATCATTAATTTCTTGACTCAACTTCAGGTGTATTTTTTCTATTGCATCTTGAAAAACTAACCTTAGTTCTTGAGGTGGTTTTCCCCGGATAATACTTGCAAGTAAAGCTTGTGGCCCTTCTTCAATCCAAATGGTGAGTTCTCCAAACTGCAAACTTTGGAGTACATCGTCTTTTTGTACTGTGAAAGCGTCTTGGACAAAATCTTGGATAGCTGTTAACATGGCTGAAACCAAAACCGGATCTTGAGTACCTACCTTTGTCGCTACAAGATGTTGTAGCAATAATCCGGTTTTTTTATGAATCAAAAATACTTGTTCGACTCGGTAAACTAAAGTCCGAAGTAGTACAATTTCTGCAAATGATTTTCCTGTGCGGCGTGCTTCTAGTCTCCATTTAAAGCTCTGTAGTGATAAGCTATGTTCCAAGGTTTGATTTAGAGATTGAATCATCTCATCTAGAGATGCAGAAATAGCCTTGCGAGCGGCTGGCCCAATGATGGGAAAAAACGCCTCGGAAAGTATATTGTGGTCTTGTTTAATAGAACTATGAATAGCTTCTTCTACAGTCGATACTATTGCTTCGCCCAGTAGTTTATCTTGCTTTGAGCGCAGAATAACGGCTTCTGGAAGCAGTTGACTGATATCTTCAGGTTGAATCTGAGGGTTATCTAATCGTTCATAGAGTTTATTGAGTTTGTTCGGCTCAATATCAAAGAGCAAACTCCTAAGTTCATTCAGTTCATTTTGATTAAGAGATATGTCTGAAGACTGGCTTTTTTCCCTTAAAACTTCGCGAGATTTATCATCTATTTCATTCTTGGAACTGTCATTCATTACCAAAATTCCCCAATTCACAATTGATATTACAGCAATTTTTAGCTTTCCTAATCTCTTGCATTAATTGGGGTCACTATGACAAAACAGTAGAATTGTAGATTCAACTCTAAGCCCTTGTATAGCAAGGGCTTAGTTCATAATATTCTCAAGCTACACAATGGCGATCGCTTTTTTTAGAAAATCAGCTCCTAGAATGTGATCTAGATTTTAATCATCCTAGACGCATTAAAGTTGTGACTTTATAGGTGCGATCGCAGCTGAGCGACTCAGAAATCCTGATCATAGGGAGTCTTGATAATTTTGGTAACAAAGCACGTCACTGTTGCCACCATAAGTGTTGTCAAAGGCATTTTTGGTAGGGAAGTCCTGTGAACCAGTAGACCCTACTACGTAGGCATTGCCATGTTTATCTACGCTTTTGATCATATGCCCCTATTTTAAATCCTACTTCTTGCTTTCCTTGTAGAACATGACGCAGTAGCTTCCCTTTTCTACGTTCGCCTTGGTGTCGCAGACAGACGCTCCTTCGCGTTTGCAGAAGACCGCACTAGCTCCTCTTAACTCCTGACACCTTTATTCTGCTGTAATTAAAAATAGGCGTGAGCGTTGCTGGATGTTAATAACAATACTTTTCAGCCAATCCCCAATCCGCATTGCCCTTATCCCAAAGGGGGCCCGAGTTCTCCAGTACCCAATCCCCAATCCCCAGTCCCTTTTACACATCTTTTAAAATTTAGGACTTGGTATCATAATTCAAGCGGATGGCTAGTTCTGAAAATAAAGCTGCAAGATGAGAACGGTCAGTTTGATCTCTGCGTAGTTCTTTAGTTTCTTGTTCTAATAAAACTAAGATTTCTTCGTATTTTTGTCGGATTTCATCTTGTAGATTTTTAGATTGGTTGAGAATCTGCTCTCGAAGATCTCGTTGGCTATTGGTAGTTTGCTCATTAAATTGGGTAACTTTTTTCTCTAAAGATGAGGTGATATTTTTATGTTCTTCAGCTAGTGTTCTCACAATTGCATCACGTTCTAATTGCTCAATTTTTAGCTGCTCTGTTAAAGACTCTACCTCTTTTTTGATATAATTTTCCAAGGCATCTAAACGTTTTTTTGCCTCATCACGCACGTTAGCAGATTCTTTAATCAGACGTTCTTCTAGACGGGTAAATTTCTTTTCAACCTCCCGCATTTGGTTGCCAACTAAAATATCTCTAACTTTATCTAAACTGTTAATTGCAGGCACATTGGAATTATTATTAAATTTATTTATATCTTGATGCTGTTCTTGAAAATTATTAATATATTCTTCTGGCGGATTCATAGCTTTAACCCTTTTTGAGCTTATAAACAGGAGATAGAAATCGATTTTACTTCTACTTTTTTGTACTAGATTCAGCTTTTAGATATTGGTCTATATGGCAGATTCTTTAAACATAGAATAGCAGATTCTATTCTCCAAAGATAAGAATACATGTAAAACTTGTTTTATACCCTTTCTACTTAAAGCAAAAAGCGAACTAGTACATACAATGCTGAAGCCACAAGTTGCAGTACCATTACTGGAATGCCGTAGTGTAAAAAAGTTTTAAACGAGATACGGCGTCCGTGCTGCTCAGAAATCCCGGCGGCTACGATGTTGGATGATGCACCTACTAGTGTGCCATTACCTCCTAAAGTTGCACCAAACATCATGGCGTAAAACAGTGGTAATACTTCTGGGGGAAACTGTCCTTGAAAGTCTTGTGCTAAAATCTCTGGGGGTGCTAACCCGACGTTGACGATATACTGTTTGAGTAAGGGTACCATCGCCACTACCAAAGGGATATTAGGAATCAAGCTAGATAATATCCCTACAACGAATAACAAAACTAGCGAACCCAATACAATATTTTTTCCTAATATTGCTGCTAATACTCCTGATAAACCGTTGATTATGCCAGTCTTTTCCAGTCCACCAATTAGCACAAAGATACTCATGAAAAAGATTAATGTACTCCAGTCTACATCTCGCAATATATTGTTGACTGTATCGATTTTGCTATGGTGAGACAGAAGCAAAGCCAAAGATGCTCCTAACAAAGCTACGGCAGCAGGCGAGATAGGAATTGGTAAAGATTCTCCTATGACAAAAAATATTAAAACAAAAACTACAATAACTGCACCCACGCTTAAAACTCGCGGGTGATTGATTTGCGGGTGTGGCAAATGTTCGAGATTATCTAGTTGTGTATTCCAAATTTTGCGAAATAAAAATGGTAGTGTTGCTATCACAACAACAACGGCAATTACTCCTCCCAAACTCAATTTCAATAAATAATCTGTAAAGCTGATATTTACCGCATCGCCAACAATAAAGGTGGCTGGATCGCCAACTAATGTTAGTAGTCCAGCACTGTTAGCAACAAATACCATTAAAATCAGTAATGGTACAAAATTTATCCCAATTTCCTCGGCCATCGGTGGAATTAAAGGTGCTAATAACATTACCGTTGTGGCATTTGGTAACACTGCACAAATGGGAGTAACCATACCCACAATACCGAGTAATAGACGCTTACCTTGTCCTTTAGCCAATAGCACTATTTGAGTAGCTAAATAATCGAATATTTTGGTAGGCTCAAATGCTCGTACCAGTACCATAACTCCGAAGAATAAACCCAGTGTTCCGTGACTATTACCGATGTAACCGACAGCTTCTTCTAGAGTCATAACGTTGGTGAAAACTAGTAACAATGCTCCCAATAAGGCAGCAATTGTGAGATGCACCCATTCCGTCATAATTAAGATAATTACACCTAAAAATGTAATAACACTTAGGAACGCTTGCCAGTTTTCCATACCCTACCTCTTGAAGTCTAATTGGTTGTATCAGCGAAATAAGCCACCTATTTGTAGGTGACTTATTTAGGCTCATAATGAAATTAAAAATCACTGGAATTAAGAACAGTGATTATTCATCAATACAACTGGGAATACCTAAGACGGCGCAGGGGAAATTAGAACCTAGTGCCTCGATAATGGAATGATTGACTGATTTACAACCCAAAAATAATATATCGGCAGCCTCTAATTCAACAACTTTCTTAAGTTCTGTACCAATGCAGCCAAACCGCAGATGAGATTTGAAGGAACCCTGCCATTCTTCAGCCAGACTTCGTGCTTGCCAGAGGATTCTGTCTGCTTGTTGGATGGGAGTTACAGCGGCTTGAAGTTTTGGTTGAGTTAATACGAGTGTGACAGAGTTTGATATTTCGCTGATTGAACACTCTAATGAAGGCTGATTTATTGGAATATTTAAGATATTTGGATACTGAGTGCTTTGATTATTGTCAACTACATAAACGGCTTGAACTGTGACTTGGGTGTTGGTAGCTAAACGCGTTTGGTGAGCAATCCAGAAGGCAATATCCAGCGCCGTATGACTATTTGGGGAAGCGTCATAGGCAACGATTAAGTTAACAGATTCTACTTTTTGAGCTTTTTGAGAAAAAGGTTTTTTTGGCTCTGGTAATAATACCATTTGCTCGATTAAATCATCTCGACCGATGGCGCTTTGCAAACGCGCTAACATTGGCTTAATTTCCACCGCTTTTACTTCTCCTAATGAAACGAATGACAAACGAGAAGCAGGGCAACCAATTTTAGATTTTGTCCTTTGTCATTTGTTTTTTGTCATTTGTTCATATTCTTGACTAATGACTAATTACTAATAACTAATGACTAAAACTTGAAATTAGTCAAGGAAACCCCAATAACAATTGGTATTACAGCCAAGTTTTGGAGGTTCCTTCCATTGCCTACGGAGTTAGCTGACGGGCTAAGACTGGAAGGTGTCTCTCGTAAGATTAGCCCCAAACATTGGTTCCTCCGTTTCAAATCTAGCTTTCATAAATTTGAATTAGGCTACCCACTAAAAAATGATAATCTAACTTGTTAGTCTTGAGCAAAATATCGGTCAAGGAAATTTAGGGCATGGTTGCGGAGTTCAAAATACTCTTTCGAGTTTCGCATGGCAGAACGATCGCGGGGATGCTCAAAAGGAACTTCTAGTATCTCCCCTATGGTAGCAGCTGGGCCATTAGTCATCAATACGATGCGATCGGACATATAAATGGCTTCATCTACATCATGAGTAATCATCATCACTGCTTGGCGATGGTTTTCCCAGATATCTAATACTTGTCGTTGTAATTTACCCCTAGTTAGTGCATCTAGTGCCCCAAAAGGTTCATCCATCAACAACATTTTTGGGTTAATTGCCAAAGCTCTAGCAATACCTACCCGCTGTTTCATACCTCCAGAGAGTTCATCAGGATACTTATCAGCCGCCGCTGTTAAGTTTACCATTGCCAAGTGTTCATTTACAATGCTAACTTTTTCAGCACGATTGGCATTTTTTAGCACTTCATCCACAGCTAATCGGATATTTTCCCGTACAGTTAACCAAGGTAGTAATGAATAGTTTTGAAATACCATCATTCTCTCAGCACCAGGTTTACGAATTTCTTGTCCATCTAACCTTACCGAGCCAGAAGTAGCTTTTTCTAAACCAGCAATAATCTTGAGTAGTGTTGATTTACCACAACCAGAGTGACCAATTACAGAAATAAATTCATCTTCACCAATTGTGAGATTTACACCATCCAAGACAACAAAGTTATCTTTATCAGGCGTTGGATAAGATTTGACTAAATTTTCAACTTCTAAAAATCCAGTGCGAGGCATAACTTGGTTGTGAGTATTGATAGGTAATGAGGTGTATTCCATCATCAAATGTTCCGGGAATAATTTAGTCACTTAGCCAGTATTTAAACTTGAGATTTAAGACATGAAGAAACGAGTAGGAGCATTAGCTCTAATTGCAAAACTATTGAGATAGTCTATTGGATTGCTGGGGTCAAAGCCTTTATTATCTATAAAGACTTCTGGAGGTTCAACTTTGTAATCATCCTTGGGACACTCAATGCCCATTTCAGATGCTATCTCCCGATATAAGTCTGCTCTCCAGCCTTGTGCAGCTAGTTTATCGGCATTTTTGGGAAATTGCTTAATTTGTCCCCACCGGGCTGCTTGTGTCATCATCCAGATACTTCTGGATCTCCACAAAAATGTCGAGTGTTCTGCTGGCTGTTTGGGAAGATTGTCAGGAATATCAAAGAAAATTGTGTTATCAGTAGCTTTGATGGTGCGGTCTTTGCCATCAAACCCACCATAGTTGTAATTACCAAGAATTGCTGGCCCTGTCAATTTAGTAATTGGAGCATCCTTCTTTTTCGGTTTTGCGCCAGTAAAAGAACGATCTGTAAGTAATTCGGCAACTTCTTGGTGATTTTCAGGTTTGCTGCAATACTGGCAGGCTTCAATCATCGCTTTTACTAAGCAACGATAGGTTTTAGGGTATTGGACGATAAAAGATTCCATTACACCCAGCAGTCTATCTGGGTGTCCCAGCCAGATTTCTTTGCCTTGTGCGAAGGTAAAACCGATGCCTTCGTTACCTGTAATTGCTCGTGTATTCCAGGGTTCTGCCACCATATAAGCTTGCATTGCCCCAATTCGGACATTTGTCACCATCTGGGGAGGCGGGACGATGATGATGCGAAACTCCTTGAGCGGATCAACACCAGCAGCGGCAGATAAATAGCGGAGAAAGTATTCATAAATGGCAGAACTTAGCACTACTGCCCAGACTTTGCGTTCTGGTGGTTGTTTGTCAAAGTAGCCTCGGAAATCTTTCCCAAAGGCTTCTAGGGCGCCATCGCCATATTTTTCTTGGTATTCATACCACGGACGCAGCCCAAAATCCCACATGGCTTTGTTCATCGTCATGGCGTTACCGTGGCGGTGAATGGTCATGGCTGCACACAAGGGGGCGTGGCGTGCGCCTTCAGCACCAATTCTGGCGTTGGTAACAGCACCAGATACTACGGGTGAAGCATCGAGACGACCAAAAATTAAGCCGTCACGGGAGGTTGCCCAACTGGCTTCGCGGTTGAGTTGGACGTTCAAACCGTATTTGCGGAAGAAACCTTTTTTCCAGGCGATCGCAAATGGCGCACAATCATTAACGGGAACATAACCAACTGTGATATCTGGCTTTTCTGGCAAGTCTCGGCCTGTGACTACTGGTTTAACTGCTAAGGCTTCTTCGGTTAGCCCTTTAGCACCAGTATTTCCAGATATGGCACACGAAGACAAGCTTATTCCCGCTGTCGTCGCACCTATTCCTTTGATGAAATCTCTTCGAGTCCAGTGATTCTGATTAGGATCACCCATTACTGTAGCTCCAATGGTGATTAATTGCTCATGCAAATATTTTGTAATGAATCAAATTTTGTTAATTAGAAGCTGTGGGGCGGCGGGTTACTAATTCTTGGATTTTACCCACTGCATAATCAAGGACTAATCCAGTTAAGCCAATTACCAACACAGCTAGGAAGACTGAACTCAGGTTTAAACGGCTCCATTCATCCCAGACAAAAAAGCCTATACCTACACCACCTGTGAGCATTTCCACAGCAACAATTACTAACCAAGCAATTCCTAAACTAATTCGCAAACCTGTAAAGATGTATGGCAAACTTGCAGGCCAGATAATTTTTGTAATCCTTCGCCAACGAGGCATTTCTAACACTCGTGCCACATCTAAATAATCTTTGGGAACGCTGGAAACTCCTAGGGCAGTATTAATAATTGTTGGCCACAGGGAGGTAATGAAAATTACAAAAATGGCTGAAGGATCTGACAAATTGAAAATAGCTAGGGCAATAGGTAGCCAAGCTAGGGGCGATACCGGTTTAAAAATTTGAATGATGGGATTAAACGCTAGCATTGCCGGTCTGGACATGCCAATTAAAAATCCCAGAGGAATCGCTACTACTGCACCTAATAAAAAGCCCAATAATACCCGTCGCAGACTGGCAATCAACAACCAACCAATGCCTAAGTTACCTGGGCCTCTCTGGTAGAAGGGATTTAAAATGTAGTCTAGATTAGCGGCTAGCGCTTCCGGCGGGGTAGGCATCAGTTCATGATTGGCAAGTGCAACCACCCACCACAGCAAGATAATTCCTATGAACCCTAATAAAGGTAGTAAAAAAACATCCCTGGCGATCGCAGGTTTTGCTTTTTTCCAAGCAGCTTGTCCAGCAACCGCCATGATTGCAGCTAGATTGAATTGAAATACCATTTACAACCTCAACAGAGTTCAGTACGGGTACAAAAATCTGAGCAGTACCAGCCTTGGACACTGATGAGATCGGAAATATTACAATAATCCCGCCTCTTCAGTCTCCTCTCAATGCCTACGAAGTTAGCTGACGGGCTAGGGCTGAGAGATGCCCCTCTCTAATCAATTTTGGATTTTGCGAAAAGTTGTGAGGAGGGTTTCCCTCCGTAGCAAACTTTTCAAGACGGATTTTGGATTATCCAATCACAAATTCCTAACCAATCGATACAGAGATACGCCCCACAAGGTGGTTCCTCCGCTCTAGCGCTATGGATTGCAATGCGCTAGATTAGGCTGACTTACTCTAATGGATACTCCTTGCGTAATATAGCATCGTTGCTCAGTGAAAACATCTGTCTTATGATAAATGTGGTTTATTTAAATACCGAAGTCAAGTGGCTCTAATTGCTTTTCGGTAGTTAAGAAAAATTATACTTTTGGTCGTGCTGTGAATAAACTCCCTACATAGCAAGCTAAATGACACGATTAAGTCAAGCATCAAGACTGTTACTAGCTTGGCTATTGTTTGTCTATTTAGGCATAAATTATACAAAACAATTCCTAATGTCCGGGTAGCCAATCTAGATAACATCGAAAATTAAGATATATATTTCTTTTGACAGGTGAACAATTTCACTCATTTTGGTAATAAGCTACCGCAATCGCTAGACTAATTGAATATAGAAGTTGACTCGTCTATCTCGTTGCTGAATTTAACATAATGGATTTTAGTCAAGTACTGGCTGAAAAAAAGGATACTATCCTAACGACATGGGTTGCATCAGTCCGCAAAGATAGACGGATCGAAAGTGCTGATAACCTATCCTACACAGCAATCAAAGATCACATACCTGATGTTTTGCAAGCGATGGTAACAGTGCTGTCAAAATCTCAGGAGAATGATATTGAGTCAATAGTTATTGCTAGTTTCCAGCATGGCGCTATTCGAGCTGAACAAGGCTTTGATCCTGTAGAAATTGCTAGAGAATACCATCTACTGCGAACAGTAATATTTGACGCTGTACAACCAGATTTGTTGAAGGGAACACCAATAGAGATAATTCGTTCTATACGCTTGATTGACGCTATCGTAGATGAAGCGATCGCTCGGTGTTTCAAGAGTTATGTTGAGGAACGTTTGCGAGAATTACAGCAGTTGCATTCATCACTGGCGCTTCATAATGAGGAATTGACTCGCTTAATTAACGCTAATCAAGAGTATCTTTCCCAACTAGCCCACGAATTGAAGCATCCTCTCACTTCCATTATTGGTTACTCAGATTTGTTTTTACGTCAACAACGACGAAAAACTGATGTTAAAGACAACTATGCCAACCTAGAACATATTGAGCGCGTGCTACGCAATGGTAGACAATTACTTCACCTGATCAATGATGTACTAGAACTCTCTCGCTATGAAGCCGGACAGATCAAACTTCAACTAGCACTTACCAATGTGCCTGAATTGATCAATAATGTGTGTGAAATGTTAGCACCTTTAGCTGTTGGGAAAAATTTACAAATCGTAGTGGATTGCGAGAGCTTTGCTAATGCTAAAGGCGATCACGCTTTTAAAGAAATAATTACAGATTCTTTAAAATTACAACAAATCGTTACAAATCTTATTAGTAATGCGATTCGCTATACAGAGTCGGGAACTATTAACATAGTGTATCAAGTGCTAGACAATGATAAATGGCCTATCGCTCCTATATTGCCTGATGTGCCTTTAAAAAATTCCTTTCCTGTTCCTATGGCAACAGTTTCAGAAAAACCGTTAGATAATAGAGCATACTTTGCGATCGTAGTTTCTGACACTGGAATTGGTATTGCGCCAGAAAACCAAACCCAGATATTTGAACCCTACTTTCGTGTAAGTGCTGATAATAAATCCTATCTTCCTGACAGCACTGGGTTAGGATTAGCAATAGTCTCCCGCTTAGTACAACTACTCCAAGGTCAAATTCACTTAGTGTCTCAAGTAGGAGTTGGTTCCACTTTCACAGTAATTTTGCCCTTGCAAATAGAAATACCAGAGAGCTAATTTCGCGCCAAGACGTAAAATTCTTCTCTGCGCCTCTGCGCCTCTGCGTGAGATAAAAAAATCCTTCTACAACAACCCTTGTTTCTTCAACTTAGCTAGCGCATCCTCAGCCGCAGCCTTCTCAGCATCTTTTTTATTACGTCCCTTACCTTCTCCGTAATCTTTTCCATCCACAAGCACTTTGGCTAAAAACTCTGGCGCATGAGACAAACCGCCTATTTGGACTGTAATATATTTGGGAGGATTTGGGGTAACATTGCGTTGCACCCATTCCTGAAAGCGATTTTTTGAGTCTACATTAGAGCGCGACACAACTATATGCTTAGGATCTACAGAATCAAATAGCGGTTCTATAAGAGTGCGAACTGCTTCAATATTTGAGTTTTTATCCAGATAGTAAGCACCAATAACTGCTTCAAAAGTGCTGCTGAGTAAATTGGGATTTTGGTAGCCTCCGTCTCGAATAGCACCTTTACCCAATCGTATCCTGAAGTCTAAACCTACTTCCTCAGCGAACTTTGCTAGTTGCTTCTCATCTACCAGTGCAGAACGTCGCCGTGTTAATTCATCTTCTCCCATTTCTGGGTGACAACGATAGAGATATTCGCCACTTAAGAAATTTAGCAAAGCATCACCGAGAAATTCTAAGCGTTCGTTATGTTCACCTTCTCCAGGGTTCTCATGCACATAAGAACGGTGGGTAAGCGCACGGCGCAGAAGTTTTTCATCATGGAATATCAGTAGTTTGTGCATTATTGTATTTTGTCTTGTTGCGAAAATTGACTGTTGGAAAAGTGTACAAATATGATTGTCTTCAGACATGAAAAAACCACAAATAGCGGTGTTGGTAAAACCCAGCTTTTGTATTTAACTGAGTTTTGAAAAGCTATTTTAAGCAGCCAGTCTGTCTAACTCAATTAAAAACAATTCCTGATTTTGCTTTCGGACTTTGCCATCCTTTACAGCAGCATCAATAAATTGACTAAACCTTTTAAACTGCTGGTCATCAGGTCTACAAATAGAAGAGTCTCCTTGATAATTACCACAATTCTCACGCATCAACTTATCAATGCGACCAAATACGCTAGGCTTACCTTGGTTTAAGGCAGTTTTGATAGCTTCAATTAGATAATCTATAGCCTCATTGTAATTAATCTGAGATACAAAAATATCTTGAGTCTTATTGCTATTACCAACTAGCTGAGGTAATTCATCTACAAAGTGGAAGTTTTCATTACCAACTAGTTTAATCAACTTTAGACTAGCACTACCTCTTTGAGCAAAAATTATCACCTTTTTACCCAAAGTCTTTAACATGCAAACTAAGCCAGCATAGTCCCAGTCTCCTACTACCAGAATGATTGTATTAGGACTAGGCGAAGGTTTTGGAGCGAACAGTTGAACACAGTCAGCCATCAATCTGTAATCTGCACTGTTCTCTGATTTTTCAGGAACATCAATACACTTAAATCCAATAAATTCTAAATGGTTTTTGGCAAAAACTTGATTTTGATAATGTGAATTGTAATATAGTTTTTTGCACTCTACACTTCCTTGAAATTGGGCAAAATCTAACAAAAAATTAGCTGTTTTTTGAATTGAATAGACATTCTGAAGATCACAAAAGATAGCAATAGAGTTTTTTTGTTGGCTTGTTTTTCTCTTGGAAGATTGATTAGCGTGTGTCACAGCAATATATCCAGTGTTTTGTGGTGAACTGGACAGCTTCAACAAATCACACATCTAGCAGTAGCATAGCTTTGTCTAACAGATACATACTCAAACAGTACTTCTCTGTTATAAAACTTTCTGCCTAAGCTTTAATTTGGTTCAAGTCTCAGCCGTAGAATTCCTGGCTTCCTACCAAGCTCCTCGTCATTCCTCCCGCCGAACATCTCATCTTCTACTGAAAGTCTAGTCAATTAGTTGACCTCACACCAGGCTGAATATTCAGCCGAAGGGATGACACGAAACTCGGCAGGAAACTAGGAATTCTGCTGCTGAGACAACACCAAAAACTTGCGCTTTAAAGTGCGGTTATTTTGCTGTCTTAAATATACATTTTCATAATTGATACTAGATGTCAATATAGTTATTATGAAGATTTGCACAAGCGATCGCCTGACATCCATCACCTCTGATCTCGCCTTCCATCAGTTATTTAAATAATATTTTGGCTAATAAAGAATTTACGGCTTATTCTATGCGATCGCACTATATAAAATGCCTAAAATTTTCTTAATATCCTTAATATAGTATTCACTCAGATCAATCGAAACTATATTACCCTCCAGCTTGAGAAATTGCCAAATAGTACCGATAGTCACAGCACCATATATAGCTTTGATTTGATTTCCACCTCTCTCGTTAAATAACTGAGCAGCTATCATTTCGGCAATACATTGTGCTAAACCAGACCTCAAATTCTCATTTTTACTTTCTACTAAGACAATCACCGGACTGCGTACAAGTAATTGTTCAGAAGAAAGGCTTAAAATAAAATCGCAAAAACCATTTAATCCTCGTTGGCTATCAACAGTAAAATTAACTCCCGAAAATAAACTTATTTTATAATTAAATTTACGCATAATTTCTAATAAGATTGGGTTAATTATCATTTCACTTCGAGCTTATAGTCACTGCTAAATCAACATTTTCATTAAGATCTGTACCTTTGGATGCCATTTCAATAATTTCTCCGTTGATTAATTCAATATGGTCATCTTCATGGAAAAAACCCAATTCAGTGAGCCTGTGGTATTCTTTCAGTGTGAAGCGTTTAGCCTGAGCAATACTTATAAATGTTCCTCCGAAGGGAAATGCAATGGCGTAACTGTTCGTTGGGGCGATCGCCCTTATATTCTAAATGTGCCAGAAATTGATATGCTAAAAGCCTAGACTAACTATTATTCAAACCATGCCTACGCCCACTATTAACCCTACTATCACGGCTTTTCCCCTGACTGCCGTAGTCGGTCAAGAAGCAATAAAATTAGCTTTGCTCTTAGCAGCAGTCGATCCGGGGTTAGGGGGAGTAGCGATCGCAGGTCGTCGCGGTACGGCAAAATCTGTAATGGCTCGTGCTATTCACGCTCTACTACCGCCGATTGAAGTTGTGAAAGGCTCTATCAGCAATTGCGACCCCAACCACCCAGAAGAATGGGATGATCAACTATTGGCGGAGTATGCAGATAAAGATATTGAGAATATTCCCGTCGAAATTATCCCCGCGCCTTTTTTGCAAATTCCTCTGGGTGTAACAGAAGACCGACTTTTGGGTTCTGTAGATGTGGAACAGTCGGTAAAACAAGGTGATACTATATTTCAGCCTGGGTTACTCGCCGCCGCTAACCGAGGAGTTCTGTATGTGGATGAAATTAATTTATTAGATGACCAAATATCAAATCAGCTTTTAACAGTATTATCTGAGGGACGGAACCAGATTGAGCGGGAAGGTATTAGTTTTCAGCATCCTTGCAAGTCGTTATTTATTACTACCTATAACCCAGAAGAAGGTGCATTGCGAGAGCACTTATTAGATAGAATTGCGATCGCTCTCTCAGCTGACGGTGTACTCGGCTTAGATCAAAGAGTACACGCAGTTGAGGTTGCGATCGCTTATTCCCAATCTCCCCAAGAGTTTCTCCAGCAATACAGCGAAGACTTAGACGCTCTAAAAACTCAAATCATCCTGGCGCGGGAATGGCTCAAAGATGTCTGCATTACCCATGAACAAATTGCCTACTTGGTCGATGAAGCAATTCGCGGCGGAGTCCAGGGACATCGCGCTGAGTTATTTGCCACGCGAGTAGCTAAGGCTGCTGCTGCTTTAGAGGGACGGACAACAGTCAATGCTGAAGATTTGCGCCGTGCTGTGGAATTGGTGATTGTCCCACGGGCAACGATTGTGCAGACACCGCCACCCGAACAATCACCGCCACCGCCTCCACCTCCACCGCAAAATCAAGAAGAACCCCCAGACGAATCAGAACAGGAAGAACAGGAAGAACAAGAAGAAAATCAAGAGCAAGAACCCCCTAGCATCCCAGAAGAATTCATTTTTGACCCGGAAGGTGTAATCCTTGACGATAGCGTGCTTTATTTTACGCAAATGGCGAAGCGGCAGGGGAAATCTGGCAGTCGCAGTGTCATCTTTTCCGAAGACCGGGGACGTTACATTAAGCCGATGTTGCCCAAAGGCAAAGTGCGGCGCATTGCGGTAGATGCCACCCTTAGAGCCGCCGCTCCTTATCAAAAAGCACGACGTGAAAGACAGCCAGATAAAAAAGTTATTGTTGAGCAGGGTGACATTCGCTCGAAGCGCTTGGTACGTAAAGCCGGGGCGTTAGTAGTGTTTGTCGTAGATGCTTCTGGCTCAATGGCCTTAAATCGGATGCAGTCAGCCAAAGGTGCTGTTATGCAACTGTTGACAGAAGCTTATCAAAACCGCGACCAAGTGGCATTGATTCCCTTCCGCGGAGAACAGGCGGAGGTACTATTGCCCCCAACACGTTCTATTGCCTTGGCACGAAACCGCCTGGAAAGGTTGCCTTGTGGTGGAGGTTCACCACTGGCGCATGGTTTAACCCAAGCTGTGCGCGTCGGCTTAAATGCCCAAATGAGTGGAGATATTGGGCAAGTTGTGATTGTAGCGATAACCGATGGGCGGGGTAATATACCCTTGGCGCGTTCATTAGGTGAACAGCTAGAACCAGGAGAAAAGCCTGATATCAAAGCGGAATTGATAGAAATTGCAGCCCGAATCCGTGCTTTGGGAATACAGTTGTTAGTAATTGACACCGAGAGTAAATTTGTTTCCACTGGCTTTGCTAAGGAATTAGCACAAACAGCAGCAGGTAAATATTATCATTTGCCAAAAGCGACAGATCAAGCCATTGCTGCCATGACTAAAGGTGCGATCGCTGATTTAAAATCTCGGTAATTAGTCATTTGTTATTGGTTATTTGTCAATAACTAAGACCCAGTTGGCATTACTTGGGGTTGCAAGTAGCAAATCAAATCCTGAATTCCTTTTTGCAGATACCGCGTTACCGTCATCGGACTCGTGCCAATTTTCTTAGCAGCATCCTTGCGGGAAAGTTCCTTGAGAAACACCATTTCAACTGCCATACGCGGCTTTTCTTCTAACATACCTATTGCCCCTTGGAGTTGCTGCCGTTCTTCATCTAGTTGTTGGAGAGCAGTAGAACGGGGACAAGGAAGTGCCTCACCCAAGGTTATTTGGCAATCAACATAGTTAACAGCCGTCGCATCTAAACTTAAAGGCATACGGTTTTGAGCCGCTAACTTGGTTTCTTGCCATTCTTGCACAGATACTTGAAGTTCATTGGCGATTTCAGCATCTTTGGGAGCGCGACCTAAAGACAATGCCAATTCTTTGCGAACTTTTTGTCCCTCATTGTACAGTTCTTGCCAACGACGAGGAATTTTTAATAGAGTACTGCGATCGCGCAGAAAATGCAGCATTTCACCTCGAATATAGGGCACAGCAAAAGAACTAAAAGCATATCCTTGGCTGGGGTCGAAGCGCTCAATTGCCCTAATTAGACCAAAATAACCGATTTGTTCTAAATCTTCATAAGGTTCATTACATTGATGGCTGAATTTATGAGCCATTTTTCGCACTAAGCCAGTGTGCAACTGTACAAGTTTATTACGAAGTTTAATAGAGGGATTCTGGTGGTAATAGTGTAATAATTCTATACCTTCAGTTCGTAAAGAGGACTCACTTATTGCCATATAAATTCCTTTGGTGTAACTCCTTTTCTTCAGAAATTGGAGTTGCGTATTTCTTCTTCAAACCTGTCATTATTTTCCTTAGTCAAGCCTGAATAAGCCATCGTCGTTTCACTGAACTTGTGAGGGGTCAGACTCCACAATTCAGTATTTGTACGCATGATTTTGTAACCCTATATATTGCTGGTTATTTTTGTTTTCCAGATAATAATTGAGCGTTGCATAATCTTTTTTGTCGAGTTTATTCCTAACTTGTAGAACTCAACACTGGTTTCTTGACTTAAATATTGGTAAGAATGAGAATAACCAAGATGTTTCTCTCAAAAACTAATTTTTCATTATGAGCAATACCAGCAATTTTCGTGAAGCTATCCGTGAGGCTAAATCCCACGCACTCGTTGGCCCAAATGTCATTGCCAATGCTCTGCCCTACGTGGGCGGTGGTCTTGTACTAACCGCATTGGGAACCTACGGCGGTCTAGGAGTTATCCGTACTAACCCCAGTCTGTTCTTTCCCACCTTCATCGGTGCAGTGATTGTGGAATTAATTCTGTTCTTTGTCGCTCAAAATGTTGCCCAAAAAGGTAACAAGGGTCTTGCACTACCCCTTTTGGCAACTTATAGCCTTCTGTCTGGATATACTCTCAGTGGCTTGGTGTTCGTCGCCTTGAGAACTCAAGGTGTTGGCATTCAAGGTATTGGTTTAGCTGCTCTTGGCTGTGGCGTCACTTTTATTGCCGCTCGTCAAATTGGTTCAAATCTCTCTGAACAAGACGGAATGGCTTTGACGAAAACTATCAATCTCGGTGTCATTGCCTTGGTGGTTGTGTGCCTCATCCAATTTGGGTTTGCCATGTTTGGTGTTTACACGCCCTCTTGGTTAGAAATCGCTATTTCAGGTTTGGGGGTATTTCTGTTTGTTGGTGTATCTGTCGTCGATTTCTACATCTTGCCCCGCACTTACCGCGATGACCAATACCTACCCGCTGCTTTATCGATGTATCTCACTTACATCAACCTGTTCGTCTTTATTTTGCGGTTGCTAATTGCCATCAATGGTCGTGATTAAGCATCCGTAAGTCTAATGAGGATGTCTGAGAAGTCAAAAATGCTATGCTCGGAGCGATCGCGTAATTTATCCTTACTATACAAGCAAGCTACGCCTAGCATCTGGCTCCAGAAGCATTTCATAAATTAACGGAGGAGATTTTTCTCTACGAGACGCTGCGCGAACCTGACGCTTTGTTCCAGTCAAAATAACAAAATATCTCCACCATGCTTTTCAGACATCCTTTAAGCTTATAGAAGGGCCATTAAATTAGGATATGACGCCCAATTTTTCTCTTGAGTGAACAAAGCCTGAATTTATAAACTTTTTGACACATAAGGCACGACAGGCAATTTTTTCAGTTTGCCGAAAACCTAAAACATTTTGCACAACTTTGTAAGCTGCTCTTTTACTGTTAGTTTTAAACTCTGGGAATAGAGCTAAAGCCTCTTCTAAAAATATTAAATATTGTGAATAATCAACAAATAAAGACTCTCTAGCCAATTCAAAATATGATTTAGCTAAAGCATGACGATATTTCATTGAAAGTTTGTTTATCTCTAATAATTGCCTTTCGACCTTCTCTAATACTAGATAGTGGCTTTTTAACCAGCGGCTTTTAGAGAAAGTAGAAACTGTTACAGAACCATGTCGTCTATAAATCGAATCACAGCCAGGTTGATATACAACCTTAGCTCCATTCATTACCACTGATAAGAAAAAATCTCTATCTTGTGCAGCGGTTAAAGTTTCATCCCACCCGCCACTATTTTTTACTGCGGTTCTCTTATAAAGTAAAGCAGCAAGAGCGACCCACCAATTTGCCAATAGAGAAGCCAAGATATCCGCGTGTGCTTCCGAAATTTCTATATTTTCCATGAAACTTGAGCCATCAGACAAATGACGCTGATGTCTCCAATCACCATAAACAACATCTGCTTCCGTTTTTTCTAGAAAACGAACTTGCTTTTCTATCTTCTCTGGTAAAATATAGTCATCCGCATCCAAGTACTGAATATAATCTCCCTTGGACAACTCAAAGCCTTTATTTCTAGCGTAATTTCCTCCTTGATGGGGCAAAGTTTGCCAAATAATTTTGTCTCCGTAACTTTTAATAATTTCTAAACAATTGTCTGTAGAACCATCATCAATTACAATAATTTCAATATTGGAATAGGTTTGTTCCAAGCAGCTATTAATTGCTTCTGCCAACCATTTTTCTGCATTAAAACAGGGTATGATTACCGAAACGAGCTTGGGCATAAAGATTTACCTAAGATAAAAAATAGGTTGTTAGTGTCGTGATGATGACCCTGTTACTTTCATATTTTCATATGAAATTTTAAATGTATAAAATATATAAATTCTCACTTGGGTGAGATACAGAAATTTCAGTACGATGTCTAAAGGAAAAGCATTTATCCTTTTCCCTTTCCTCTAACTCTATTAGTTGTTTTGCACGAGAAGCGTAAACCGCTATAAATTTGCAAATCTGACGCTTATACTTTGTATGCAGTCGATAAATTTTTCAATCCTGATTGATAAAATCGTGAAGCAATGCGGGGAAAGGTATGAAGTGGGTCGATTCCCATAGCCCAGCATAAGCTGAATAAGGCTGCACGTTTTTGACCCATATCGTATGATCTAAGAGCGTGTTCGTAGACAAACTTGGCGAACATCTGTGGATGCGCTTTGAAAAGTGGTTTATGCTTATGCACAAGGCGGAGAAAACTTTCTTGACGAAGCTTTGTATTGCGTGAAACTCTATCTCCCTCGTGAGTATAGAGTTGGTAAGTAACGATAGGTAAACCGAGGAGCGAACAAGCTGGATTGAGCCGCAGAAAGAGTTCGGAGTGAACACGAGAGCGAAATGTTTGATCCCAGCCACCGATTTGGTGAAGTACCTCCCGCTCTACGACTAGGGTTTGCTTGGTATTGTATGATTTGCCCGGTTCAAGTTCCTCTAGAAAGAAGTGAGCGCCGCGTGGACGCACCAAAGGAGGTAGGCGCGTACCGAGGACTTGACCCTGAGAGTTTACTTCTTCCAAGCCAGAGATTACCGCCACAGGTGTTGGGAGTGCCGCTTGAGATAGTGCTTCTAACGATACGGCTGCCATGTGGGGGAGGAGTTGGTCATCGTCGTCAAGGAATGTAACCCATCGACCGAGGGCGGCGTCAAGACCGACGTTACGAGCTCCCGCACCGCCATGAGGCTCCAATAAGCGAATTGTCCGTAGTCGAGGATTACTTGGTAAATCTGTCGGCTGTGTTGAAGCGTCGTCAACGACGATGACTTCCAAATCTTCTACTGTTTGTTCAAGGGCACTTTTGACAGCACGATTTATTAGATGAGGTCGGTTATGAGTTGGGATAATAATACTGAGTAGAGGGTTGCTCATCTTCAATGCCTTTGTTTATCAAAGTTTAGAATTACCAAATAATTAGCTTATCTACTAACAACTTTCCATGTTCGGGGTTGATAATACAAACATTGACCGCTATATTTGCTTGCTTTTACAGCAAATCTAAAAGACTCTACTATATCAAAGGAGCATACACCCTCTTTCACGTAGATTTTGGCGTTGTATAAACCAGGTACTAAGCCACAGTAAGGCATCTGCATTTGGATCTCAACTTTTCCAGGAAGCATTTTGAGAGCTACATTATCACTTGCGGAGGTGAGATGTAATACTCGTTCATTTTCTCCAGATAAAGCTGAAATCTTTATGCCTAAAATGGCATCATCGATTTGTTGGAGTACTTTACATTCTACGCACAAATAAGCAGGTTCACCGCAAAGTGGTGCTGCAATTATATTTCCTTGCTCATCTTTAAAATAAAGAGACAGTATATCTAAACCTAAACTTGCACTCTCTGGTTTCTCAGCTAAATACATTGCTCCTAGAGATGTTTCTGTTCCTCCCAAACTTAAATCTTCTTCATATTTACGAAAAACAACTTCTGTTTCACCAGATGTAATTAACTTACCTTTTGCCAAATAAATAGCAGAATCACATACATTTAATATAGAATGAGGATTATGAGAAACTAAAACAAAAGCTGTGCCATTTTCCCGAAGTTTAGCTAGCCTTTTGTAGCATTTCATTCTAAATTTTATGTCGCCGACAGCCAGTACTTCATCAATGAGCAAAATATCTGGTTCTATGTGAACTGCACAAGCAAATCCTAGCCGAGCTGCCATCCCAGAACTGTAAGTTTGCACAGGGGAATCAATGGCATCCGAAATTTCGGCGAAATCTATTACATCCTCAAATCTCTTTTTAATTTCTTTTGTGGGTAGTCCTAAAATGGACATATTTGCATAGATGTTTTCTCGTCCTGTCAAGATGGGATTAAATCCTGCTCCTAATGCAATTAATGGAGCCACTCTCCCGTTAACTTTCACAGAGCCAGTATCAGGTTTAATCAAACCACTAATGATCCGTAAAAGCGTACTTTTTCCGGCTCCATTTGAACCTACTAGACCTATCGCTTCTCCTCGCCGTATTTGAAAACTAATATCTTTGAGTGCCCAAAACTCTTTAGGTCGCAGAGTATCGCTCTTTCTAATTCCTCCTGTTAACTCTGTGGCAATATCTTGGACACCGTAGAATAAAGACCGTTTTAAGTCTCTACAAAACTTCTTAGAAACATTATCAACTGCAATAACTATTTCAGTATTTTTGGATGGAACGGTAATCTCTCTATCTACTAAATTAGTCATTATTAAGAACTCACTCTCTCAACCACGAAAGGCATAGCAAGACGAAATCCAATCCAAGTAAATACTAAGCCAACTAGGGTAATTACACTTACCACCCAAAACCTATAAGGGTCTGAGACAACTCCTGTTGTTGCTAACTCTCTAGCTGTTACCAGTAAAGGAGTAACAGGATTTAGTTTTACCAAAAAGCCAAAGGTTCCGCTACTAGGAACTGGATAAACTACTGGAGTCACGAAAAGCCAAAATCCTGTAATCATTGTGAGTCCTTTGGAAATATCTTGATATAACACACCCAAAGGAGCTAATAAAACACCGATAAATGTCCCTAACAATACTAAATGAATTAATGCCACGATCGCTAAAATCGCCGTCCAACTCACAGACACGCCAAACCAGATAAACAAGGCAACAATCAGAATCAGCTTGATGGCAAAGTTGAAAAATACTTCCCCTAACTTTGCCAAAATCAGTGCTTCTCGCGGAAAATTAACTCTGGCTAACATGGGTTTTGCGGCTGTGACTGCTTGTACGGGGCCATTTAGAGCTTCGACAAATGTCTGCCACAAAGCGGTGCTGAACATGACATAAGCTGGATAAGGTAAATCTGTTGCTCCAACACTAATGACATTGGCATCTTTAGCAAGGGTGAACCCAGTTGCCATGACAATTGGGGGTAAAAAAGCCCAGGCTACTCCTAAAAATGATTGACGGTATTGGGCGCTGATATCCCGTACCATCAGTCGCCAAGTGAGTTCACGGGCAGCTAGCAAGTCTCGCCACATTTGTTGAAACAATCGCTTAGGATGCCTAAGTAGACTTTCAGGCGTGTAAACTACCTTGGGCGACATCGTAAACCCTCATTCTGCTGCATAATTTTTATCCTTCTTAACTAGGCAATCATAATTTTCATCGCAGCTTATCTGCAACTTTCTTGTAAACATACAACGGGTTGCGAGATAATTTAGTTGCGATCGCCTTGAAAATACCAAAATTAGGATTCTTGACAGTCCAAAACCACCATCAACTATGCGATGACGCTGTAGCAGATTTCTCTAAATTTGTTGGGGCTTGGTTTTGCACAGACAAAGTTTGAGTGTAGCGGGTAGTGATATAACGGTTGAGCGCCTTGTCCATAAAAGTCAGAATTTTCCCAGCCGCCCGCGAACCGAATTTACCGACGGGCAATTTACTAGCAAAGGGATTGATGATTGCCATATTTCGCCGCCACCCCAACCGTTTGTACTTATTTTTGAAGTATTCATCTTCGGTGAGGTTCCACTTGTCGCGCAGGCGTTTGAGACTTGCTAGTTCCCAGGCATCGCTCCAACGTAGCATGTAGTAATTTAGGTCTGTCAGCTCTAATGGTTGTCCTGTCATGTAAGTCATCAGAGATTCGGGTTCCAGGTAGACTGTACCACCTGCTTCAGTTACTAGGATGCACAAATCAACGTGTTCTTTGGTATTTAGCAGTGCTTCATCTAGCAGACCAATTTGCTGAAATATCTCTGTGCGTACCATCATGCAGTGGAACTCTGCAAGCCCGGTTTTTTGCCGTTGCAGCTGGGGACGGACATCTGCTACCCGCCGACCTTGCTTATAAATCTTTTCAATTATTCGTCGTCTTGTTGTTTCGCCTTTAGTTTCCACCTTGACCCCAGATTCTCCACCTGCACAATGCACTTCTTCGTGTAGAGTTTTACCCTGGCAGATGAGGGGGCTAACGATGGTCGCGCCTGTTTCTTCTGCACACTGCACTAAGGACTTGAGCCAACCAGGAGTAACTACTACATCATTATCAATGAAAACAACATACTTGCTCGTAACTTGGCACAGACCCATGTTTCTGGCACGGTTTGGCGAGAGATAATAATCAGTGCGAATCAACTGAAATTGTTTTTGCTTTGCTTGCTCTGCCAAGTAATCTTTGATGTGACGAGGAGAGCCGCCATCTACGTAAATTAACTGAAAGGGATATTCAGTGTGCTCGTAGATGCTTTCTAAGGATTCACGGGTGTGGCTGAAACGCTCGCGTGGAGAGACAATAATTGTAACTTCTGGGGCTGCGGCTGACGAGTTCATATCTAAATCAATATCCTTGGGTAATTTCAATTGATGTAGTTGGGAAAGACTAAAAACAGAATGAAAGATGAAAATTTTAGCGTTCTACTTTTGCAATGAGGGTCTGTAGTTGGTATTGCATTGCTATTTCCATCTCTTGAGAAATGTATGGTTTAGTGCAAAACCTCATGTTGAAGCTACTAGCGCCAAATCTTGAGAATGTAAATCATTGAGCAATATTTGTCGATAAATTTGGACTAACTCATCGTTTAGCTTGTTCATGTCGTAGTTTGATTCTACATAAGTACGACCTGCTTGACCCATTTGTGACCAAATTTCTGGATGTTCTATGAGATAACTTAATTTGTCTGCGATCGCATCAGCATCTCGTTCTGGAACTAAGAAACCAGAAATACCATCTTGCACAAGTTCCGGGATACCACCGTGGCGAGTAGCTATAACTGGCAAAGTCATCAGCATTGCTTCTTTTAAAGTATTGACGGGAGCATCTTGATCGCCATTTGTAGCTGTGACGCTGGGAGCCATGAATATATCGGAGTTGTCGAGAATCTCAATAATTTCCGGCTGATTTTTCCAACCTAGAAGCTGGACTTTGTCTGCAATATTTAGTTCCTCAATTAACTGTTGCAAATTTTCTTTTAAATATCCATCACCAATGATATTGTACTGGATGTTTTGGTGCATTCTGGATACTTTAGCAACAGCACGAATGCTATATTCTATGCCTTTTTTTTCTATAAGACGACCAGTTGTCGTGATGCGAATCTTGCCATCAGGATGAGGATTTCTAAGTTTCAATGGAAATCGACTGCTATCTATCCCTGAACCATGCACGACAATTTTTTTCTCATCACAACCTAGTTTGATAGCTCTTTTCTTGAAATACTCGCAATTCGCTAAGAAAAAATCTCCTTTAGCAAATAGTGAGTCATAAACATCTTCTCCACGCTGATGAACAACCTGGCTAATATCGTAACCTCGAAATGTAGTAATTAACTTTCCTTGAATGGCACCAATATCACGCAAAATCAGACCTTCTTGGGCGAATGTCCCAAATTGGCAATGTATGATATCATACGGCTGAGCTTTCAGTAGCCGGATAACTGAGTACAGTAAGCGCAAGCAAGTTGCTCGCCCACCATACTTGAAAAAGTTGAGCGATCGCAATAATACTAAAGGAGCTTTCGGAAAATTCGTAAGTACTAATTGCAGACCTTTGAGGAAGCGCAAAAAGTAATTTCTGGGTATTTCTGGTGGATAGTAGGTACGAGCTAATAGGTGATATTTTTCTACATCTGGATGAACTTTAAAAGTATCATCTGGTTGATAACCGTAAATGTCTACCTCATGTCCACGAGAAATCAAACCTATAATTTGGTTCAGAACAAATGTCTCTGATAATACAGGAAACTTCCCGACTATAAAGGCGATTTTCATAGGGAAACACTTGAAAGCGTATTAACTTTTTACAGCCTGATGTGAAGTGAAGCCTACTTTTGCTCTAAATTTCTCTTTTGTTATAACAACATTTTTAAGTATATGTTTAGCCTTTATTGAAAATAAATAAAACTTTCAATAAATCTTTTTAAATAACTAATTAAATAAGGTTATTTTCTCTGCTTTGGTATAATTTATACTTGACAAATGAGCAACATATGTGTTCTAGTAGCAGCGCTGCTTTTGAAAATCTTAAGGAACACGCTTAATATCTCAAAAATTAGAATTGAATTTTTGCATTTAAGAAAAAGTTCTCCTATTCCGAAAAAGCCAACAGTAAGTGGTAAAAATCCTATGTATTTATCAAACCTTGGGCAAGCACTTTCAATACATCATAAACAACAGTATAGAGTCAATTAAAAAACATTAACTCAGAGACATATTAGTAATCGCAATATTAGCAATATTCACCATAATACAAGGATAAAAAGCATTGATAATTATCGCAGACGCTCGTACTAGTGCGGTTAAACTAGCTATATAAAAGTATTCCTTGCTACAGCTATTGCTATTAACTAACACCTTGCGTCTGGTGTTTGAGTGCATCGTCCCAGAAGCTTTAAATCGATGTTTTCTCTTATGGGTAAAACCCTCGTTCCAAATATGGGAGGAGAGATTTTCCCCATAGATAGTAAAAAACTAGGGGTTCTTACGACCGAAGTCAAAACAGATGAGCACTCTATGTAATTAGTGCTAGCGCTTGTAAATAACCTCAGTCAAGTTGTAAATGAAAAATCACGATATGAAATCTAGTAAAGATACGATCAGTAGTAGTAGTTCTGCTGAAATTAACTTTTATGTCCTTAACTGAAGAGATTCTGTCCCAACTACCAGGCGATGTTTTAGGAGGATTGCGTCAAAGCGATCGCATTCTAACATCACTCAGAGAAAACACCGCACCATTACCAACATTAGTTAAAGAAAGTCAGCAACCTTTAGGTAATTTTGACTGGGATGTAATTATTTGCGGTGGCACATTAGGAATTTTAATTGGTTGCGCCTTAGCTGTGAAGGGGCTACGTGTGGCGTTAATGGAACGGGGTACTTTACATGGTCGGCAACAAGAATGGAATATCTCGCAAGATGAATTAAATGTATTTTTGAAATTAAACCTATTGACAGATGCGGAATTAGAGCAAGCGATCGCTACAAAATATAACCCAGCACGAGTCAGCTTTCACGGTGGTACAGAAGTTTGGGTAGAGGATGTGCTGAATATTGGCGTAGATCCGGTTTATCTACTGGCTACCTTGAAAACACGATTTCTGTCAGCTGGTGGAAAGTTGTTAGAAAATACACCTTTTACCGAGGCGGTAGTTTATCCAGATGGGGTGCTGGTAAATAACCAATTCAAAGCTAGGTTGTTAATCGATGCAATGGGGCATCTTTCTCCTATTACTCAGCAAGCACGCCAAGGAAAAAAACCAGATGCCCTTTGCCTAGTGGTAGGAAGTTGTGCCCAAGGTTTTCCGGAAAATCACTCAGGCGACTTGTTATTATCATTTACATCCTTGCAGAATCAATGCCAGTATTTCTGGGAAGCCTTCCCAGCTAGAGATGGTAGAACCACTTACTTATTCACTTACATGGATGCACATCCACAACGCTTAAGTTTAGAAGCTCTATTTGAAGAATATCTGCGTCTCCTACCAGAATACCAAGGTGTGGAATTGAGCCAGTTGAAGTTTCAACGAGCGTTGTTTGGATTCTTTCCTACCTATCGCCAAAGTCCCCTCAAAACCCCTTGGAGCCGCATTGTGCCAGTGGGAGATAGCAGCGGTAGTCAATCACCCTTGAGTTTTGGTGGTTTTGGTGCGATGGTGCGTCACTTAAAGCGTTTAACATTTGGCATCTTGGAGGCACTACAAACCGAACAATTATCTGCTGAAGCGCTGGCACTACTACAACCTTATCAGCCCAGCCTGACTGTCACTTGGTTATTCCAAAGGGCGATGAGTGTCGGTGTGAATCATAAAGTTGCCCCAGAGCAAATTAACCAACTGCTCTCTGCTGTATTTCAAGAAATGCAACAGCTAGGTACGCCAGTGCTAAAACCATTTTTACAAGATATAGTGCAGTTTTCGGCATTGACACAAACATTGTTAAAAACTGGTTTGGCACATCCAGGATTAGTTACCAAAATAATTCCGCAAGTAGGTTTGGGAAGTTTACTAGATTGGATGGTGCATTACGGAAATTTGGGTGTTTATACTGCCTTATTTTGGTTAAGCCCAATGTTAGAAACATGGCTTAAGAATCAACCAAGCGAACAACAATATTATTGGCATCGATTGGTTGATGCATGGAAGTATGGTTCTGGCGCTGATTATTCGGATGGAACTTGAATAATATGTATGTGAGGATAACATGATTGAACGGAAATCATCAGGAATTAAATACTTTGCAGTCCTGATTGAATTATTGCGCGATCGCAATGGATTTTTAGAGGAAGTTCGCCAAGGTACAAGATTACCAAATAAAATCATTTCTCTGCTAGTTTGTAGTTCCATATTCCTTGCTATTTATGGCGGAATTATTGGTGCATACCATAGCTGGATGCAAGCTTTATCTTCCGCCATTAAACTGCCAGCCCTCTATTTAATCACACTACTGATTTGTATACCGACTTTGTACTTTGCTAATATTATTTTTGGTTCAAAGCGAACTTTTGGTCAACATTTAGCATTAGTGCTGACTGCGGTTTCTGTTACTAGTGTGCTTTTATTTAGCTTTGCACCAATCACGCTATTTTTCTTGATTACTACTAATAATTACCAGTTTTTAATTTTATTAAATGTATTTCTATTTGCAATAACTGGATTCATTGGGATTTCGTCTTTATATCACGCTACAAGTTTGGTTTTAGAACAAGAGAATGAAGGGAGCAATACGCGCCAAAAGATTCTGCAATTTTGGCTATTTCTTTATGCTTTTGTCGGTAGTCAACTAGGATGGACTCTCAGACCATTTTTTGGTACACCTGATTCTGTCTTTCAACTGTTTAGAGAGCGAGAAGGTAATTTTTATCTAAGTGTAATTCAAGCTATTAGCTATCTCTTAGGATTTCGTTAATTAGTTATTAAAGTAAATTTCAAATCTCAAAAGTTTATGCTAGAAAAAAATAAATCTCGCGGAATTCAACAATTTGGTGTATTGGTTAATTTACTACGCGATCGCCAAGGATTCTTAGAAGAAATTCGTCAGGAAGTACGATTACAAAACAAAATAAGTTCTCTGTTCGTTTCTAGTTCTATTTTTTTTGCAATCTATGGTGCAATTATCGGCGCATCTCACAGTTGGGCACAGGCTGTATCTGGTGCGATAAAACTCCCTGCTTTCTATTTATTAACACTCATCATTTGCTTTCCAACTTTATTCTTCTTTAATGTTTTGTTTGGTTCCCGGAGCAGTATTCAACAGCATTTCGTTGTGTTACTCACATCTGTATCAGTGATTAGTGTGCTTTTATTCAGTTTGGCACCTGTAACACTATTTTTCCTGATCACTACTCCCGACTCTTATCAATTTTTTAAACTGTTGAATGTATTAATTTTTGGCATCACTGGTATTTTTGGCGTTAGGTTCCTTTATGAGGGAATGCAGTTACTTTCCCAACAAGATGAAGTCGGCAAAAAAACCCGTACCACTATTTTAAGATCCTGGTTATTGCTTTATGCCTTTGTTGGTGTACAGTTAGGATGGTTTCTCAGACCGTTTTTTGGTGCCCCTGACTCTAAGTTTGAGTTGTTTCGCGCAGTGAAAGGTAACTTTTATCTTGATATTGTAGCGGCAATTTCAGAAATTTTGGGTTTCCGTTAATCTCAAATTTGAGATTCCCGACTTTTCTAAAAAGTTGGGAATCTTGCGTTATCAAGCCAACAATTCATCGACTGCCACATTGAAACCTTTTAACACAGTTTCAGTGCTGACAACCTCACCAGAAATAAACACAAGTCGCTGATTTTGGGTAATCACAATAATCCAACGATTTTCTGGAAACACTAACCATACTTCCTCAGCTTGAGATTGCAAATATTCTTGAGATTTGGCAATAATCTCTTCAGCAATATCTGTAGGGGAAACAATCTCAGCAATTAGTGGGAAACTTTGGGGTAACGCAGCGGGTTCGCCAAACTGAGTAATTAATTCTGGTGTGAGATAAGCAACATCAGGAACACGTCCTTGTTTGTTAGTGCGACAAGGTACTTCTGTATAAACTTGTCCCCCTTGTCCGCTAGATTCTTTGTAATTTCTCCAGTAATAAGCTACATTGGCTTGAATTCGACTATGCTTGAGCGTCACTCCATTTTTCTCCACTAATTCCCCATTCACCCATTCTGTATGCTCAGGAGGATTTTGCATCCAGTCTTCTAAAGAAAATGATGACACATTTGCAAGAACTGTAGCAGTTACCATAACTATCTATTCTCCTGGACAGTACATACTAATATTATTACTACTTATTTCTCAAAACATTCCATTGCTGTTTCTACTTTCTCAACTTGCCTAGGTGCTTGCATTTCGTTAAAAAGAGCGATCGCTTGAACAAAATTTTCCCTACTTTTGTGAATTTCACCCATTTTTTGATAAGTCAATGCACGTTGATAATAAGCCTCAGCTAAATCTGATTTAGCACCTATCTTATCCAGAATTTCTATTGCTTCTGAATGGTGAAAAAGCGCTCTAGTAAATTCTCTCTGTTCTCGATATAACTCAGCTAGACAACTTATAGCTTTAGCCTTAATCTGCGTAAAGTTGTTATCGTCAGAGTGAAATATAGCTCTTTGGCACAAATCAAACGATTTTTTAGTATTTCCTAAATTTTTGTAAGTTAAGCAGAGAGTTATTAAACTATGCCCTATTCCCCATAAAGTTACTCTACTTGATAATGACATTGTAGAAAAAGCCTCTTCTGCAATATAAAAGGCATCTTCTCTAGTACCAGAACACGATTTGATTAAAGCCAAACAACATTGAGCATAAGCCATGTAATCATCAAAGTGGCTATTTTGTTCAGCAAGGCTGCAAACCGAAACGAAACAATCTTCAGCTGCTTCTATTTCCCCCAGTTCGAGCTTACAAAGTCCTTTATTGAACAAAATAGAAATTTTTGTTGGTTTGATATCTAGATTATCTAATATTTCACCTGATTTTTCATAACACTCTATAGCTTCTCTAATGCACCCGATAATTCGATATGTATAGCCCAGGATAATGTAAAGTTTAATTAGTCTTTCTTGGGACTTTATATCATCTATTATCCGCTTAATCACAGAAAAATTTTTCTGAAGCAATCCTAGTTGATAAAACGAGGAACCTAAAGGTAATCCCGTACTCCACTGTTGACCTCGACCTTGTAAAATTACATCACCAGCTTGCTCAAAATCACTAATTTCTACATAATGATAATAAGCCTCTAAAGCTGTTAAAGCATCTGTAATATTTTTGACTACTTCAACCTGTTGCGTCCAAAATTCTGCTGCTTTTCGATTAACTATTTCCCATTCTTCTGTTACCAACCTTAACCTACTAATTGCTTCATCACGAATTACAGGATGCAGCCAGTATTGTCCTTTTTTAGCTTCTATTAAAGATAAATCTTGTAATGCTTTAATTACAGGTCTACGCTGTTGTTCGGGTACATCCCAAAGCAAGCATAAAACTCCTTCGATAGGTATAGAACGAATATCTTGATAGCGATAGCATCCTAAACGGTACAGCAGGCGATAGGCTTCTAAATCAATTTTTTGGAGACGGGTAAATTGACTGGCGACTAAATCTTTTAACTCTCTTTCTATTAATAAATCTGTACGATTTTCTTGCCAATAAGCATTTATATCACCATTGAAATCCGTCAAGATTGCACCTCGGAGAATTTGCATTGCTTTGGCATTACCTCCATAAGCTCTGCACATTTCACTAAGAACAGTAGAATCACAATTTATTTGGCGACGGCTGAAAAATTGTCGCCATGCTTTATCATCTAATCCTTCTAGGGGGTAAAGATGAACTTCTATACTAGACTCACGCAAACGCTCACGACTTGTTACTAAGGTAACAGAATGTACATCTGGATCTGCTAATACTCTTAATAACTCAACATAAGGCCGACGATATTCCAGGAACTTGCCATTTTTATCTAGAGCAGTTTCTAGGTTGTCGATAAATACCCCAATTTTGGGAGTATGCTCTCGCAACTTCCGCCGCAATCGCTCTAAGTTGATGCCAAAATCGCGTCCTGGTTCTTCGTTAAAGTCTCGCCGTAGCCACTCCTCCACCACACTCTCCACAGGAGTAAGGTTTTGAATTTCTGTAGCCATCCATAGTTCTAGAACAAAATCAAACTTTTGATTTTTAAAATACTTACGTGCTAAGGTTGTTTTGCCAACACCGCCTTCACCTTGGATGAGAATAACTTTTGCTTCTCGATCAACGAGGGTGTGGATCTCAGCTATTTCGCGATCGCGTCCTACAAAGCTAGAATCTATATCTTGAGATTTAGTATTGTTACTGCTTAAATTAGGGACATGGGATTTTTGTGATTGCTGGGTTGTCCAAAATCCCTGAACTACGCCTTGGAAGGTTGATTTTGAGACTTTCTCTCCTAAAACATCTGATAGTAAATGCCAAAGTCCTGCACCAACTGCTTTTAAATGCGCTTCCGTGTAACCAAGATTGTTGGCAATATCCTGATAAGTCCGCTTCTCATCCTCCCACAAATGACGCAAGATAATGCTTTGAGTTCTATCTAAGTGTTCCCTCGTCTTGAGAAAAACTAAGCTGTCTACAAACTCTAAGGCCTCTTCTGCACCCATTTGCTGACTTGACGTATCATTTTTACTTCATTATAGCGATATCTTTAGTACTTATTCCTACTAGTCATACTACAAACTACTTTTTCCTACCTAATATTAGACTACTTTATCCGACTGCAAGCCATTGTAGATTGTATTACTCTTGTAATTAATACAGGCGAAGTTAGGTTAAGCGCCAAAAATAAGGTGGTTGAGGAGAGATTTTACCAGCGCTGCTACTGCAAGCTTAGTAAATCACAGATGTTACTTGTTACCTTCTGATATTAATGACTCATGAAAGTGGTACTAAACAGGCAGTAGGTATTAACTAACTAGATTCTGTAGAGGCGTGTTTACAACCATTATGTAAGTTTTCACCCTACAGGAGGTTCAATAATGTTAGACAAAAATTGTCATCATGATTGCAATCCGAGTTATTGCCCCTTTGCCCAAGATACAGGTAATCCCAATAGATATGTCTGCCTCAAATGTGGTATGGAGCGAGAAATAAATAAGTATCACTCTGGTTTAGGCTCGTTTTTGCTGTTGTTGTTTGTTTTGTTTATCGCATTCCAGCTATTAGCCAATAATGAAAAGCAAAATACTCAACAAAAACAGCAAGAGTCTATTTACTATTCGCCCAGTAAGGTGATTGGCTACCTGTAAAAAGATATTCACTACTAACAATTTAGCTACTTTTGTGAGTAAAATTATGACTACCAATCAAGATACGCTTCTATTCCGCTTGACCTCTAAGTCTCTGAAATATTTCTTGTTGATGCTATTTGGCTTTGCGATCGCCTATGCTCTATCGAGTGGTTTACGTGTTTTTCACATTCTCCCCATACTGGTGTACCTTTTGCAACAGTTTATGCTGCCACTAGGAATTATCTTGTTATGTTTAATAACAATAACGGTAATTTTTGAGTCTTTGCGTTAGAAGTCAAGGGTCAAACCAATTGGCAATGGGCTACGTCTCCCAGTCACCAGTCCTAGACTCCTTAAAAACCAAGTCCACGCAGGTGGACTTATTTATTTTGGTTAATAAAAATTAAAATAGGTTTACTATCCTTTAAAATCTTTTGCAGAGATTTAGGTAAGATATATGGCTGATATTGTTGATATTGCAGTTAATGCTGATTCTTTCAAGACGCTGGTAACGGCTGTACAAGCCGCTGGTTTAGTGGAAACATTAAAAAGTCCTGGCCCATTTACTGTATTTGCACCAAATGATGATGCTTTTGCCAAATTACCACCGGGAACTATACAAACTCTGTTACAGAATATCCCTCAGCTAACGCGAATTTTAAAATATCATGTCGTTTCAGGAAAGCTATTGCAGGCTGATTTGGCAGAGCTAGGTACGGTTAATTCTGTGGAAGGTTCACCCATTAAAATTGATTCTTCTGATGGTTTTGAAGTGAAAAATGCCACTGTTTTAGCAGCAGATATCGAAGCTGATAATGGTGTGGTTCACGTTATCGATACAGTGATTTTGCCTGGTTAGTTCAGCTATGGTGGGCGCTACCCACCATGCTCAGCAATTCATAATTCATAATTAATAATTTATAATTGTTAAAGATAAAATTTGCTTTAAATTATGTTACATTCACAGTGTGATTACTCATTTATATGCTAAGGTTAATGTCATTATTTGGAAATAAGTTAAATTAAATTACTAAGCAGCTAAACATTATCCCAACAAAATTGATGCTTGATTTCAACGCCTTAATTGAGTTCTCTCGCACCAACTGCATTAGTATTTGTGCCTTTCTTGTGCCAGCAAACTTACTTGTTACCTTATTGACGATTATCCTAACCGTACTACGTCGTCCATCATATCAAGTGTGGCAATCTGCCGGAATAGCCAGCATTTTCGCTTTCGTGATGATATTGCATGTATATACTTGGTTCATGATTGGCGTGGTAATGCCTCCTACTTATATTTTGCTGTGGCTAGCAATCAGCTGTTTGCTGACTAATTTAGCAGCAATTCTTTTTCAGAGACGCTACATTAACAATTTGAGTCTTTCCAATAACACCTGAACTGGATCGCAGAACGATTTGGCAAAACACTCAAAGCCAATCTATGGCTTCTCTACGCTCTAATTTATCTTTGCGAGAACTATGAGATTACTAGGGAGAGAGATTCTATTAACTCTCTCCCATCTTTGGGTATCAAGCCCTAAAACACAAAGTTGGTAGAGTTATTTAGGGTATCTGTACTTGTGACGTTCACCGTGATCAAAGATTTGAAGATGTCCTGACCAGTGGGGCCATCAGCGTCAATCTGCACGCTGAAATTCTTGGCACTACTACCTTGTACGACTTTCACATAGCCATCAGCTATTGCGTTGCTGCCAGTGTAACCTGTGGAAATTAGGCTGTCGAGTAACTGGGTGAAGACTATTTTGTCCTTGCCAACCTCGAAGTCAGTAATTGTATCACCGCGATCGCGTATATTAGTGTAGATAAATTGGTCATTACCGCCACCGCCTGTAAGTGTATCTGCACCTTGTAAGCCAGTGATCCGTTCGTGGTTAGAAGTACCAATTAGAACATCTCGCGCTGAAGTGCCATTGATTTTGTCTATATTCGTCGTCACACCGCCAATATTTTCACCACCAACTTCAAACGCTCCAATATCAGGTCTACTATCACGGCTAAAACCGCGCTGATCGGTTACTGGTGCGCTTGTAATCCCTGCATTCATAGCGGGACTACCCGCCAGCAGCGGATGCACCAAAACACCATTCATGTTTTGCAGAGAACCTAATTTAGGGTCAGCAATAAGGGAGTTAGCCGTTACTCTAGGACTCTTGCTATTCGGTGGAGCTGGAAACTCGATATTTTCACCACCATCACGTAACTGGAATGCGGTCTGTTGACCAGATCCCAACAGATTATTTGCTGTATTGTTGGCAACAATTGAATTGGTGAGGGTCACGGTTTGCTTACCAACAACCCAAAACGCCCCGCCGTTATTTGCGGCGTAGTTATTGACAAGTGTAGAGTTGACAACGTTGAGCGTAGCAGATGCGCTGGGATTAATGGTTATTGCGCCACCATAACCTTTCTCGCTAGTTGCCTTATTCCCAGAAAAGGTACTGTTCTCAATATTGATCACCGCATTTTTTGAGGTTGTATCCCCATCTAACCACAACCCACCGCCTTGTCTTTCGGAAGTGTTATTGGCAAAGGTGACATTACGAACCGTCACATTACCATTGAGTCGTGCTCCCCCTCCCATCGCCAGGCCTTTATAATTGGCTGTCACCTTATTATTGAGAATCGTGCTATTTTCAACAATTGTCTTATCTTTACCGTAGGTATATAGATAAAGTGCTCCGCCTGCGCCAGCACCCTCATTTCCCTCAAACCAGCTCCCACTTACCTTAAGTGTGCCACCTGGTGCGTCAGCGCTCGCTCTAGGGCCGCCATTACTGGCGCCATCTGCGAAAATTCCCGCAGCTCCATCTTTTGAGCGGTTGTTGAGGAAAACGGAATTCTCTACAGTCAGAGGGCCTAATTGGGTGTAAATTGCACCACCTGTTTGACCACGGTTATTGGTGAATCGACTGCCTTTAACAGTTAGTGAGCCATTATTATCGTTAGCGATCGCACCTGCACTAAAGCCATTCTTGGTAATAGTACCATCGTTGTTGTTGAAGATGCTATCAATTACTGTGGCATCACTACGATAACCAACGTGAATTCCTCCACCTTGACCGCCAACATTATTGTTGAACTGAACATTGTCCACAGTTATTTTACTGTAGGAACTGACTCTAACTGCACCACCTTTTCCTGTGTTGTATCCATCTTTAAGGTTCAAATTTTTCAGAGTAACGTCAGTTCCGTATGCTGTGAAGAATATTCGGCTAGCTTTATTGCCACTGATAATTAAGTTCTCTGCTCCCGCACCATCGATTGTGATACTCTTTTTAACAGACAATTCACCACTGGTAAGAGTAATCTTTTGGTTCGCTAGATTTTGTGCAAATGCGATCATGTCACCTGTTTTAGCCTTGGCGAGCGCATCTCTTAACGAACCAGCACCACTATCTTTGGTATTGTTGACGGTGATAGTAGACATTCAAGAATTCCTCTACATTATGCTTGGTTAACTGTTTCTTGCTACTCAGGAATCACGCAGACATAATCTATCTGTTTGCTGAGAGAAAGATTCAAAACTAATTTTTCAACAGCACATCAATTGCCATAACAAAGTTGAGCAAGCATTGCTCCTCTAAAGGAACCACGCTGACTTGTCTTCTAAACCAATCTGGCAAATATTTCGCAAGCAAATCTTGCCTCTGATGCCTTCATCAAGGTTCTAATAGATGATTTGGCACGTTCATTTTCTCACCAAATAATGGTGGATATGTAACGTTGAATTTGGCTGCAAACTTTTCCTGTATTAAATAAGTCAAAAGGTAGAGTTTACGGTTGAGCTTGCTAATTATAGTTGGTTAATTACCAATATTTTTTGATAACTATCTAGCTCACAACCCACTGGATGACTTAGCACTTGATGTACGTTACGCCCTATCATAAAAACTTTAAAAACGAATTGCCGTCAGAGCAAATACATAAAATAATTTAAATCTATGAGCAGAGGCTAGTCCGTAAATATCCTAGCTACCTTTGATGATTTTATCTACTTATTATTAGGGAAAATACATAAAATAATTGAAATTATAGAACAGAAGTTAGCCTGTAAATATCCCATATTTTGCTCATGAATTCAGATCTGAGGCATAAAAACTGTGTCAGCTTCCAAAGCTAATCAGTTGTCAGGGGGTTCTTGTATTCTGGCTTCTAGCTCCTGATTTCACCTTGTCTTCAAGAGTACATTGTTAAATTAACAGCAGCGTAGATGATGCCACAACAAAGTTCTAGGGGCTGTATTTATACTTAGTGAATTTATATCTATTGAGCACAGTGAATAGGCTCAATTGTTAAGTATGATTTTTTGCTCAAGCAATGCATGACTACGGTGATTACTGAGCTGTATCTGATCAATTACTTATAAAAAAATATCTGTGAGTAGAGACGTTGTAATCCAACGTCTCTATATGGTCTGTCACATTCTTTTTTTAAATTGGTATTAGTTATCAGGGTTTGTAGTAAAGACTTAACCTGGATTTCTCACTCGTGAGAAATCCAGGTTAAATTCTGCGAACGCATATTCATCAATTTAAACTTGAGGCACAGAGCTACGCTTTAAGCTGACTTGATATTAGAGTGTGAAAATGATTTTGTTTGATGTCAAAACCTTTGTAGAGACGAGATATATCACGTCTCTACATTTGAGTTGATTATTTTTAATTCTTTTCTAATGCCTACAAAATTTATCTGGGAAATTCTGCACACAACTGACTGACAACCCGATCTAGTCTCACTGAATGAGCAGCTTTGAACAATAAACGATCGCCTGCTTGCACAAATGTCTTTAATCTAGCCACCAAATCAGCATGAGTTGCAAAGCACTCAGATGGTATTCCCTCAGCACTAAGAGCGATCGCTTCAGCGTCTTGTCCATCTACTAAAACTAGCAAACCGTCTAAATTCAACTTTTTGACTGTTTCTCCGACTGAGGAGTGTAACTGCTGCGATCGCTCGCCCAATTCTTTCATCGCACCCAACACAGCAATCTTGCGTTTTCCGGGGGTGTCTGCCAATAATTGCAACGCTGCTAACATAGCTTCTGGTGCAGCATTATAAGTCTCATCTAAGATTAAAACATCATTTGGTAAAGCAAATCGCTGCGATCGCCCTGTGGGCATATTCACCATCACACCTGCTTTTAGCGGCGACCAATCAATTCCTAATACCTTTGCTACAGCTAAAGCCGCCAAGAAATTAGTCGCATTGTGACGACCAGGCAATGGTAAGGGTAGTTGGATTCCTGCTACTTCCACAGTCTTGTTATCAATTAGTAGCCCTTGGATATCGCCGCCAGAAAAGCCATAAGTCACAACTTGTCCAGCCCAAACTTTCGCCGCCGTAGCGATTAATAGAGGATTATCGTGATTGAGAATTGCCACACTATCAGCAGGCATTTCAGCCAATAACTCACATTTTGCCTCGGCGATCGCTTCTTCGGAACCCAGTAACTCAATATGCGCCGTCCCTACATTAGTTATCACGCCAATAGTCGGACGCGCTATTTGTGTCAATTCGGCAATTTGTCCTCTACCCCGCATTGCCATTTCAATCACGGCATAGTTATGTTCTGCGCCAAGTTCTAAGAGCGTTTTTGGGACACCAATTTCGTTGTTATAATTCTCATAAGTTTTGTGAACTCTTCCTTGTGTTGCCAAAACTGTGGTGATTAGTTCCTTTGTTGTGGTTTTGCCCACAGAACCCGTTACCCCAACCACAGGAATCTCAAAGCGATCGCGCCACCATCTGCCAATTTTTTGATATGCCTGGAGGGTATCTTTTACCTGTAATACGGGGAACCCAGGATTTTCGTATTTAAAATCTACAATGGCTGCTAACGCACCCTTAGCGATCGCCGTTGGTACAAACTGATGTCCATCAAACTTTTCACCTCGTAAAGCCAAAAATACTTCACCTGGCTCTATTATCCGGGTATCTGTTTGTATACCACTGCTTACTTGAGCTAAGGCAACTTCAGATAAATTTACAGGTCGAGACAAAAGAATTTCAACCAGTTGGGTTAGGGTGGCAGAAAAAGGCATAAGCAATTCAAAATAGTAAAACCGAATTGTAATAGGTAATTCTTGTGAGCAAAGAAATATAAAGTATTCTAGTTAATCTTTTTACACACAGTCACAATAACACTAAAAGTAGTGCCAAAAGAGCTTAACTCCTTTGGCACGCTTTGTTTATAAACTATTTATATAGTTTGATCCAGCATGAAGAATGCTAACCTATCCCCGGTTTTTAATCAAGATTACTTGTACAATTTGTATTGCTATCTCACTAGAAACACCTAAAGCTTGATATAAATCATTTAAAAAGTTTTTTTCTTCTTCGTTCACTATACCCTCGGCTAAGACCAAGTCGGTGGCTACTGCAAAAGCCGCTTCCCGCAAGTCTTGAGACAGAGATTCTTTAGCTGCATTAAATAAGAAATTAAAATCATCCCGCTGGAGAATGCCCAAAATTTTGTCAAACAGCCTGTTCATCAGGTCACTGGAATAACTTTTAAAAAGTTTCATCCGAAACAGCACAGAAGTGATACAATTTGTTTGCTCGGTAGAAAGATAACCGTCTGAAGCTGTTGCAGCTAAAATAATTACAGCAAAAGCTTCCGCTGAATTGAGTGTTGCTTGGGCTTGACTTTCAGTGCCCAACACAGCGTCGAATAGACCCATTGTAGTAGCTCCTTAGTTTGCGCCTCAATAGCGGTACAGCTACCTGTGTGTTCTGTAATGTCAGGTAATGCTGCAACGCTGTGAGACTTTCATAGTCTAGTGTTCCCAGGATTTCTTGATGGCGAACACTTGTACCCAATGGTTTTCGGCAATAAATACATTGCCATATATGAAGTTAGGGTTCTCCTGTCTTTTCCATTGTTTCAATTACTGCCAAACCTATACCAGAAGCGGCTATTAACAGTACTCCTGATACCAAATAAGCGTTGGCAAACATCCGTAGGGCTTCATCGAAGAAAATGTAGGTGGTCATTGGCTTCACCTTTTGAGGTTTGTGCTGCTAGTGCTTTTTATTTCTCCACACCTCGATAGGTGAATTTCGCTGAGAAAATGCTAGCAATTGCATCTTAACAAAACTTTAGCTCTTTCAGAACACTCCTTAAACTTTTTATTTTTGAAGATTCAATGAATTTCACCAGTCATTTGTAAAAGAAAGTACTGAGGCTGAGATTAATATCAAAGTTAACTACCCGAAACTTACGCAAGTTTAGTTATTAAGCTGGTATCAGTTACACAAAATTCCAATATAGTTAAGTTATTGATAAGCTAGAGCTGATGAGGAAGCGAAAATCTTATTCTTTCGTGATTTAATTTTCAGCTTATTGATAATATTATCAACTATCGGAGTTAAGGAAACCGTATTAACACATAAGCCGTAACAGAGATGATGGAACTATTACTCTTGGAAATCTCCACCGAACGCCTATTGTTGCAACCTATATCGATAAAATACAAAGAAAATATTTTTAGAGAATTTACTGACGAGATTACTACTTACATGCATCCTCGTCCACCTCAGTCGATTGCTGAAACGGAATTATTTATTACTGAATCGTTACTAAAAATCCAAAATGGGGATGACTTGATACTTGTAATTTTAAAGAAAGATTCTCAAGAATTTTTAGGGTGTAGTGGCATACACAAAATTAATAGTAAATATCCAGAAGCAGGTATTTGGTTGAAAAAATCAGCACATGGTAGTGGCTATGGAACAGAGGCGATCGCAGCTCTGAAAGATTGGGCCCAAAGCAACTTAGATTACGAGTATCTTCTCTATCCTGTAGATCGGGCAAATATAGCCAGTCGGGGAATACCAGAAAGACTTGGTGGGCAAATTTTTAGGGAATATGAACAGACAAATTTGAGTGGTAAAGTTTTACATTTAGTAGAGTATAGAATTGCTTCTGCTAGTGCAAAAAAGAGTATCTAGTAGTAAAAGCAAATTCTCAAATTTGTCTGAACATGAAAAATTTGTCTAGCGATCGCACTAACACTAATTAAATTAACAGCAATTATTTGCAATAAGTTGCCATATAACTTTTATTCGTTGATAATTCTTGCTTGCAAAACGGGATTATGCGGATCTAACTAGCAAACTCAGGTAAGTTCTAAAGTAAACAGCGTTCAATTGTGGCGACAACTGATTGAGAAAGTGTATCAAAATCGTAACCGCCTTCTAAACCAAACAAAATTTTACGAGTTAGTCCCAGACAATAATCGGTAAATAAACCATAATCTGCTGGTTGCAAATTTACACTTGCCAAGGGATCTGCGGCATTGGCATCGTAACCTGCACTCACAATTAGTAAATCTGGTTGAAAATTTGCTAAAAATGGCACTACCTTTTTTTCCAGTAATGGCTGATATACAGAGATATTACTACCAGGAGGTACGGGCAAATTTAACACATTATTATGAAAGCCGCGTTCTGTAACTCTCCCAGTACCAGGATAGCAAGGGTATTGATGTAGAGAACAATAGGCAATTTGCGGATGAGTTTCAACGATCGCCTGTGTACCATTACCGTGATGCACATCCCAATCTAAAATGGCGACGCGATTGATTCCAGGTTGTTCTAGAGCAAACAAAGCAGCGATCGCCGCATTAGAAAACAAGCAAAAGCCCATCCCTGCATCACTTTCAGCATGGTGTCCCGGTGGACGCGCCAGCACAAAAGCCGGATTTGCTGTTGCTAGCACAGTTTCAACTCCATCCAGCCAAGCACTCACTGCTAACAATGCCACATCATAGCTGCGTGGGGAAACAGGTGTATCTCCATCCAAATAACTACCGCCAGTAGAGGCAATTTCCCCAACTTTCTTGATGTATGCTGGGGTGTGAGCCTTGACCAATACAGGCATTAATGACGGACTTTCTGCTACTGGTGTAGGCGATCGCCATTCAATGTTCTTTGCAAACACAGATGTTCTCAAGGCGTTAGCGATCGCCGTCAAGCGTTCTGGGTTTTCAGGATGGTATTTTCCAGTCTTGTGATCCAGAAACTCATCAGAATAAATGACTGGTAGCATAGGGCGAAAACGGTTGCTAGCAGGATACTGAATGTCATTGTATCCTCACTAGTATCTCTATTCTTCGCCAAATCAGGTCATTTCATCGTTTGGTTCATCAAGCATTTCGGGTACTAAAGCTGGGTTACTCCTGCGTTCTGCTGGCGATTGCTCCCGAATAACATCATCCATTTTTGGAGGGTGTTTGATTTTGTCGAGTATCTCTGGGCTTAATTGCGATGCATCGCCTTCTGAATTCATCTTTTCAGCTTGACTCGGAACTGTTTCCTTATTCATAACTATTTCTCCAAACTTCTACGCCAAGCTTAAATTGTTCTGTGGTAAGACACACACTACCTTGGGGCTTAAATTACTCCACACTGACTCATCAGTACATCTATTTGTTGGTAGTCACAGGTAGGCGGATAGTGAATGTGCTACCCTGTCCCGGCTCAGATATTACATTAATTGTGCCTTGATGTGCTTCGACAATGCAGCGAGATAAATATAACCCTAAACCACTACCGGAACGCTGGTGTTTACCCTGGCGAAATCGCTCAAACAATATTGCTTGGTCTTGTTTAGAAATTCCTGGCCCTGTATCTTGAACATCAATGGTTATATTAGCTGGAGTGAGATAGCAGCGAATATCTACAGAACCTTTATCTGTAAATTTGATGGCATTACCGATAATATTTGTCAGAACTCGTCGCATCTCTACGCGATCGCTCATGACAATGCTTCCAGTTTCGCTCTCATCGGTTGTTCCTGATGCCAATTCCAGATTTAGGGCTAATCCTTTTTCTTCTGCTAAGTGAGTTAACTCCTGAGCAACTTCACTAACTAACTCCTGAATATTGCAAGGAGAAATTTTTAAAGTTTTACAGCCAGCCTCATGACGATAAACTTCTAGTAAGGTGTTTACCATTTCTAGCAGGTCTTGGTTACTGCCAATCATGGTACTAATGATTTCTTGCAATTGTGGTGAAACTTCGCAAAACCTACCTTCTATTAATAATTTTAAGATCCGGTTGGATGCTACCAGAGGTATACGTAAATCATGAGTAAAACGCGAGACAAAATCGGCTCGCAAGTTAGCCATCTGATCTCGTTCGTCGATACTATGCTTGAGGCGGAGGAGCGATCGCACCCGTGCATGTAGCTCATCTGGATCGAATGGTTTACGGATGAAGTCATCTGCACCAGCATCGAGTCCTTCCACAACGCTAGACTCATAGTGAGCTGTAATTAGTAAAATGGGGATAAAGGGTAACGCCTGATTCTGTCGGATGCGTCGAGTGAATTCATAGCCATCTATTTCAGGCATCATCACATCTAACAGTATTAAGTCAGGCGGCGATTGCTCAACCATAGTCAAAGCTGTCTTGCTATCTTCCACTAAGCTGAGTTCATAGTCCTTATCCTCTAGGACTGCCTCTAAAATCAGCAAATTGTCAAAAACGTCATCTACAACAAGAATTCTATCTTTTTTGGAAGTTTTAGTTAAAGACATGGTTAATAAAAAAAGAAGTGCTTGGCTATCCCTAGCAAATCTAGTAATAACTTACTTCACCAGCGTTAAGATCATCATGATTCACATGTTCGCTTAAAGTTTTCGGAATTAAGGATATTCCTTTTATCAGTAATTACACTATAAAAAATATTATTTGGTATAAAATAAACTTTTATCTCCAACTCTATCAGTTGTATAGCACAGAAGCACAAACTGCTATGTATTCATAACCATTATTGCTGCAAAGTCAACTTTAACTATAACTAATAGTCACCCATTCCTAATTGCTGCCTATCAAGATAATGTATAAAAATATTTTTTGAGGAAATTAAATTCTCATATTCAAACACAGCCTGAAAAAAAATTTGAAAATAAGGTCGTTTGTGACTGATGATAGATGAAGTTTTGTGAACAATACCAAACGCCTTTCTTTTCGGATAAAATCCCGAATAGAAGAACAAAGCTATTTTCATCTGTACTTTTAGATAGATAACAGTAAAGATAACCATCCATGAGTGAAATAAAGATCCTCGTAATTGAAGATCACAACCTTACCAGAATCGGCTTACGGGCTGCTTTACAAACCCAGTCAGAAATGAACATTGTTGGGGAAGCAGCTAATGCAGCAGAGGGAATAGAGCTTCTGAAAACTCTCAAGCCAGATGTCGCCACCATTGACATTGGTTTGCCTGACATGGATGGTATAGAACTGACACGCATATTTAGGCAATACCAGGCGGAAACAGAAGACTATACAACAAAGCTGCTGATTTTAACAATGCAGAGTAGTGAGCAGGCGGTTTTAGCAGCTTTTGCAGCAGGTGCAGACTCTTATTGCATGAAGGATATCGAAAGTGAGAAATTAGTAGAGGCAGTGCAAACGACCTACTCAGGTAGCTCATGGATCGATCCAGCGATCGCAGATCTCGTACTGCGACAAATACGACAGGATTTTCCTGATGGTAATAGTGGAACAGCCGGAAAAAGAGTACTGATTGACGGTATTGACCCAGAAATTGAAAAAACTATAGAGAGCTACCCCTTAACTCATCGAGAAATGGATGTTTTGGAGTTGATTGTCGCTGGGTGTGACAATGCAGAAATCGCTAAAAGGCTCTATTTAACTGTCGGTACTGTAAAAACTCACGTTCGAGGTATTCTAAATAAACTCTGTGTTGCTGACCGTACGCAGGCTGCTGTACTTGCTTTACGTGCTGGGTTAGTGCAGTAGTGAACTAAATGCCTATCCAAGTTTAGATAGCAGTCACCGAAACAGTGCTGAAGCGCGGATAGCTATGGTTTAGTACTTAGCACTCCTGAAGTATTAAGAATTCAATCTTTTCTTAATGGGCTGAGCAGGATTACCAGCATAAATAATCATTGGATCTAAAGAACGCCCAGTTACTCCACCGAGGGTGAGTACTGCACCTCTACCTACTGTCACACCTGGGCCTATTACCGACTTGGCTGCAATCCAACTACCTTCTTGTATGTGAATTGGGGCAGTAATTAGTTGAAAATTGGGATGATTCCAGTCATGATTACCAGTGCAGAGATAGACCCCTTGAGATAAGCAAACATGACTTTCTATGGTGACAGGAGCTAAGTTATCAATCCAGGTATCTTCCCCAACCCAAACGTAATCGCCTACTGTTAACCGCCAGGGAAACTTCACTCTGACTCCTGGTTTAACGCGGACGCCTTGACCAATTTGCGCTCCAAAGCAGCGGAGTATCCAAACTTTTAAGGCTGATATCGGGAGCCAATAACTTTCTACTAAGGGCGACCCGATAAAATACCACACAAGTTGTTTCCAGTATGGCGCGCCTGGGGTGTAAGCACCTAAAGTGTAGCTATCTAAACGCATATTATGGTGAATTAACAGCAGGCTTAAGACTCGCTCCTGTATGGCCTGTGAAAATCCACAGCAGAGAGCGGGCAATGTCACGAATAATGGGAACAAAAGATTCTTTGGTATGGTTAGACGGTACAGAGAGTGGAGTGAAAGCAATACCTTGGCTACTAAGAATCAGGGTTGCGATCGCTTTGGCTCTGGGCATGTGATAGTTAGAAGTAATTAAATATAAGTGCTGTATTTTGTGTTGTTTGAAATCTGGAATCAGGGTAGTAAAGTTAGTAACTGTGTCAACGGCACGATAGTCTAAGTAAACACGGCTATCTGGAATACCTGCATCTCGAAAAATTTTACGCGCTTTGTTGGGAACTACACCAGAAGAAATCCAAATTTTTAGGGATGGATACCAGTGAGCGAATTCGGCGGTGAATACTTCTCGTTCTCCTAATGATTCGCCGCCAAGGATGAGAATGGCTTGAGGTTGGGGAGCTTGGTACAGTGAGATCGCCACACGCACAGGAATCATTAGCAGCAGGGAGAGGATAAAACCTACTAAAAAAAGTATCCAATGTTCTTTGATTTTGTAGAACGTAATAACTTAACCTCCAAACAATAACTTTGTATATTTTTAAGATTTTCTCAAGTTAAGAAGTTTATCTCTGTTAGCCTATGTTTTTTATCCATTGATTTATTCACACCACAATAATTAAACTTTAATTTTTTCAGCTTCTATTAAACGAATAGCTAGAAGAATTTCTGCTAGAACGCGCTGAAATGTATAGTACCAACCATGCCAACCATCAAGAATACCGCCTTTAAGGATGAGGCAGTAGACCAAAATGATGAAAGGAGCTAAAATTTTTTGTCTACGGATGCGATCGCCCCAATTAAGTTCACTCATCGGTGTTTCTAATAGTTTTTTTACCTCAATCACCATATAGCGATCCTGTGCCCACAGCCAGCGATTTAGAGGTTTGCGATCGTCATGATGGATATAACCAGTAAGCGTTGCAGACTTACCAGCAAGTTGTAAAAGTTGAGTGTGACCATCATCTATGTATACAGCTTTATCTTTGCGAAAGAGAACTTGACGAGGGGGAAGTATTGTACCTCTGAGCGGTTTACCAAACACACAGTATTTAAATCTGGCAAAGTAACCATTTATCTGGCCATCTGCTGGCAAATCTATAATTTCAGTTCTCAAATCATCTGTAACAACATAATCTGCATCTAAAGAAAGCACCCATTTAGATTCAACTTGCTCTAAGCCGTAGTTCCATTGCTTACCGTGGGTATCAAATTTTCGTTGAAATACTTTAACTTGAGAATAAGAATGTAAAACTTCTAAAGTTTCGTCGGTGCTATAACTATCAATCACAATAATTTTATTGGCCCAAGTAAGATGCTGAAGGGTGCGCTCAATATTAAAGGCTTCGTTATAGGTAAGAATCAGTGGAGTAATTTCTTCTAGCATTCAATGTAAATTAATTAATAACCATAAAACTGAAGACAACTAGGCGGTTCACCTCCACCAAGAATCCAGTGGTAAACACTTGCCATATTTTCAGCGATCGCGTTCCAAGAGTATTTAGTTTCTACCAGATTTTTCCCTCTCAAACCCATTACTTGCCGCTCACTTGCAGGCATTTTCATTGCCTCAACTAAAGCCATTAAAAGTGCTTGTTGATTGTCCTCAATCCACCAACCACACTCATAGCGTTCTAAATCCTGCCAAGGAGTACCTTTTGTAGTGATAACAGGCACACCGTAAGCAAGAGACTCTGCTATTGCAATCCCAAAATTCTCTGAGTGAGTTGGCAAAACAAATAAATCAGCATTACAAAGTGCAGATATCTTGGCCTTTCCAGACAGCATACCCGTAAAAGTCACCCGTTGGCTCAAATTTAATTGTTCTACTAGTAGTTCTAACTTTGCTTGGTAGCCTGTTAAGTCAGGCCCAGCTAAAATCAGATGCCAGTCAGAAAATTGCGATTCTAATTTTTGCCAAACCTGGAGTAAATTATCTATACCTTTTTTAGAATGCAGTCTAGACAGAAAAAGTAACCATTTTTGATCACTAAGTTGAGGAAATAATTGTGTTAATACTTCTTTTTTTGGTTGTTCATTGAAATCAGCAAGATCTACACCAGTTGGAATGAGTGCGATCGGTTGTTGAAAACCAAGACGACGAACAGACATTGCTTCTTCAGCCGAAGTTACATGAAAAACAGTAGCACTCATCAAATTTTTCTGTTCGTACACTAACCAGGCAAGCCACTTCTTCATTCGACTATGCTTTAAAGACCAAGACTCTAGCATTCCGTGTGGCGAAATTACTAAAGGTAGGCGATTGTTTAATGCGGCTTGTCGAGCGTAAATATTAGGAAACAACCATAAGCCATGATTGTGAATCAAATCTAATTCTGTTGATGCTAAGTACTCCAGAGCATGATTAGCTTTGGGAGCAAATCCTTGCATCCTTTGAGCTAAGAAACTGGCAGGATAGCTATGTATTTTGACATCCTCAGTTGCAATTTGGCTACCGAGTTGTTGATAATCTAGTGTGAATAGATGAGATGTAATTTCTTGATTTGCAACAATTGATGCTAGTCTAGCAACTAAAAAAGCAGTGCCACCTGTGTTTTCATTAATACTGTCAATTACATGACAGACTTGAGGTTTATCTGTGGCGGTTTTTAGCGGTTTTACTGCTAAAGGATTAAGTGTCATTATTTAAAGTTATTCAGGGATAGCAAAAAAATGATGCATGAGTTTTGTCAGAGTTTGTTTGAATTGTTCAAAGCCAAATTTATCGATCGCCTTTTGCCTTAAAGCGTCAGGTTGATAAATTAAAGGATTTGGATAAGTACCTTGCAAAATTTGGATGAGAGTCTGAGCTATGGCATTCACATCCAAAGGATCGACCAAGGCCCCTAGTTCACCCTGACAAAGAGCATCAATTGCACCATCCTGATTACCACCCACTGTGGGTTTGCCACATGCAAGTGCTTCTAGGTAGACTATCCCGAATCCTTCGCCTCGACTAGGCATGGCAAACACATCGCAAAGATTGTAGAAATCGCAGAGTTCGTTATCGGGAATAAAACCTGCTAGGGTAACGCTGTCTTGCAGGTTGAGTTGAGCAATCAGTTGCTCAATCCGGGGTTGGTCATCGCCTTTACCACCTAGTATGTAGTGAACATCTGGAATCTGAGACTTAATTTTCGGTAGCGCTTGAATAATTTTGTCGTATCCCTTATAGCCGTCTTCACTTGATAAACGAGTCACAGTGAAAATAATCGGCTGATTAGACCTCAAGCCATAACGCTCTAGTAAATATTTTGGTTTAGAACTAGGCTGAAAACGATTCTCATCAAATGTAACTGGTAATATTTTTATCTTATCGGTAGGGAGATTCTGCTCATTAATTAGGCGATCGCGTGTATACATGCTAATCGATATCACTATTTTTGCTGCATGTAGTGCTTTAATTTGCCATTTATTTTGAATTTCCCAAGCATCAACCCCATAAACAATAACTCCGTAAGGAATACCTGTGAGCCGACGAATTAGGAGTGCTACTGGTGCAAAATTAATATGGCCACATAAAATAAACTTTGGGCGACTAAGTATAGCTGTTTTGATTAAGTTAAAAGCAAAATGTTGTGTTCGTAAATACTTGGGTAGATGACCGCTAAAAAAAAATGAATAATTATTAGAATTAAATTTATCTTTTGGCTTACTTTTATCGAGCTTATCTAAAATCCAGAGAGAGGAATTAGGTAGTCTTTCTTGGATGGTTTCCAATATGTCTTGTAAGTAAACTTGTATACCACCTTTGAACTCAAATAAATTAGGAAACCATAAATTTAAAGTACCTTTTTTCAGAGATTTTTGCATGTTTAAAATCCTTTATATATTTACTAAAATGATTTATACACTATATTAAATAATATAAATTGCTTGTAATATGAATTCTATTTGAAAACTTTACTGAAATTATGTTGATTAGTTCAAGATAATGCTTTTACAAGCATTCTGTAAAATATTATATTTGTTAAAATTTCTTTTTTCATTTATTAAGTATGATAAATTATAAAATTTATTAATAGAAATTAGTTTGTAATTTTTGTTTTATATTTTTCCTCAATGGCTAGCTGATAAAGCTCAATATATTGATAAACCATGTTCTGTGCTGTAAATCTTTGTGAATTAATAAATCCTTTAGACTTGAACATTTCTAGTTTAGATAGAGATGAAACAATCTTTTCTACTGTATCTTCATGATTGTTTGGATCTATGTATACAGCTGCTTCTCCTCCTACATCATTCATTGGAGGACGATTTGAAGTAAAAACAGGACAACCGCAAGCTTGAGCTTCTATAATCGGCCACCCAAAACCCTCTTGTAAAGAAGGAAATAATAAGGCTGTTGCAGAAGAATAAAGAGCTCGCAAATTTTCATGTTCTATTTCCACTAGCTCTATTACCTTTTGACTTAAGTTATGACTTTGAATAAACTTATGCATTTCATCAGTCATAGGTTTGCCTACCATCACTAGATACCATTCTGATTGTTTAAGTATTAGTTGATAAAAGATAGCTAAAACTCCCAAACGATTTTTATACCAGTGATTTGCCCCCACATGAAGAATAAAGCGACAATCTTGAGAGATTCCTAAAGCTTTTAAGCGTTGTTTAGCTTCTAAGGCTGCCATAGGGCTATAAGGATAGTTCAAGCCCACAGGAATTAAAGTTACAGCCTTCTCATCGAGAGTACTGAAACGGATCAAATCGTTTCTAGTCTGTTCGGAAATGCAAGCGACTTTTTGGGCTTGATTGAGTCCTTTCACAATCATCTGCTGTAATATTTTACCAGTCCATCCTGTTTTATACTCTAGAAATTCTCCCAAACCAGAACGAATTGCCAATAAATCATGACAAGTTACAATATGGGGTATGTTTTGTAGATATCTAGCATAAATGGCATTGCCATGATCGCATATATGAACTACATCTGCCCAAGAAATTACTGAACGTAAATTTAACGGGAAAATGATTAACTTATCAATATAACCAAACCATTTTTTAAAGACATTCGGGAATAGATGAAGACTGCCTAAGTATGGTATGGGGCGAATGACACGTACTTGATGACCAAACTGTATTAAATGATTTTCTAGCATGACTGAAAACAGATCCATGCTTTGAATAGCATCTGGTTGGTAATTACCGATTAACAAAATTTTCATTAAACTGAAAATATCTCAATGATTTTTAGGCGTTTTGCTGTGAGTTTTGAACTGCCACAACATGCGCTTTATATTAAGCACCACTGTACTAGGTATCAGAGTCGTTGCTACCTTTTTTGTCAAAGCGTTTAACATTTGAGGTAGCAATTGCTTTTGTAAGCTGAATATGTCTTCAGGTGTCATGGTGGCAACTGAGGTGCTAGGAAATGCAGGATAACTTCTTTTGAAACCAAATCCCAAGTATTCCATGATCTCTGGATTTAGATTATCTAGATACTCTGTATTTATGAGATTTTTTTCGCCATGACCTATATATTCATTACCCACTTGATCGATTTGAAAAAGTAATGTTTTTCTAGTATATGTTTTATCTTGAAAAGGTTCAGCCCGATGAACTGCGTGTATATCACATAAAATCAGACTTCCTTTTTTCATAGAGAATGTTAATATATCCTTTTTATATTTACTGTCGATAAAACTTTCAGTTAAGTAAATTTCGTGATCGAATTGAGGCGACCATATATGAGAATCTTTGACTAACTGAAAAGCATTCTTGGTGACATCAGACAAATAAAATAAAAACAATAAACCTGGCATATTGTGCTTGCTTGCTAGTTTTTTACCAATTTGGAGATTGTTATCAGTATGCCATGGCATATTTCCTACTTTGCTAGTTTGATAAATTCTGTGATTTGTAAGTTTATACTTATCATTAAAGTACTGTTTGCAAATGTCTAAAACCTTTTGGGAAGTGATAATATCAAAAGATTTTTTTGAATTAGCTAAACAATGAGTTAAAAATTTCTGATTGTAAGCAATAACTGTACCAACATCATTGATATTAACCAACATATTGTCGAAATCTACCTCTTGAAGTAGTTCTTCTACAAACTGCTCAGTTAAAGCTTGTTCACAAACAAAATATCCTTTAATTTTTAAGTCACTAACTATTTGATTGGTACGACTATTTAAAAATGATAAATTAAACATTATTTTTTTAGAGGTTTAGTAAATACAATATGGCATAAAAAGTTTAATTATTATTTGTTTTTTACTAATATTTAACTATTAGTACATTAAATTTAAAAACTCAGTCTTGGCTCAGTGATAAGCTTTAAAAGCTTAAATTTAACCTATTAAAATTTATATAAAATCTAAAAACACGAGTTAAATTTAGACTTATTTGTTTGACACAATAAAGCCATTAAATAAAACATATTTCACCTTGAAAATGAGTATAGTAGTTTGTTGTCTGTTCGGTTAGATTGGAAAAATTTAACCGAACTTTTTATCATTACTCTAAAATTTCTGCTATTTAATATTTTTAACCGCTGTTGTTACTTGCCAGCATATTTTTAAGGGAAATTCATTAGTTTTTTATTTTACATATAATGAATGAAATATCCTCATTTCATAATCTTTTTATAAACTTTAACTGTGAGTTTTCAAAATATCTTTGACCTTGCTAGTTAGTGTTTGACGATATAAACTCCAATTGTACTGTTCAGCTTTGCGTCTAGCTGCTCGTCCCATTTCTGCTAATTCTTGAGGATGAGAGTAACACCACTCCAGTTTTTCCTTAAGCGTTTCTACATCTCTGATAGGCACTATAAATCCTTCCACACCGTCAGTTAAGACATCTAATCCGCCTGTGTTAGGTGTAGTAATCACAGGAATCCCACAAGCCATTGCTTCCAATATCACTAAACCAAAGCCTTCTACCAAAGAAGGGAAAACTAAAACGCTAGCACTACTGTAGTACTGATTGAGGAGGAGATGAGGTACAGAAGGGACATGACGGTAAATGTCTTTGTACTGTTCTAGCCAGCCTGAAGGGAAGAGGTTAGTCCCGACTAATACCAACTCTGCATCGCTTAGTTTTAATTCTTGCCAAGCTTGCATGAGGTAATGAACTCCTTTGCGGGGAGAAAGACGACCGACAAACATAGCACGGAAGCGATCGCTAGTTTTTGGTTGGGGTTGGAATATATCTACAGGTGCGCCATAGGGAATGACAGTGATTTTTTCTGGCGCTATGTCAATCTCTATCAATGATTGTTTGGTTACTGAAGAAGCGACAAAGATATGATCTGCTAGTTTGATTTCTTGGTCTTTGCGCTCAAGTTTCCATGTAGGATCTTGAATAGTCTGAACTGCCGGGGCTAAAGCTGGAAATAACTCAGCTTCTTGCCGCATGATGCGATGAGTCATTTTATAAAAGGGAATAGGCAGATCGTACAAACAAAGAACGCCTTGCTGTTTAGCCTTGACAAAGGTGTTTGCAGCCAGATCCTCATAGGTGTAGATTGCATCTAAGCCGTCAAGGTGGTGTTTGGCTATTTGGCGATCAAGAGATACATATACCCAATCCACTAACTGCATATCGCTGAAACCTAATCTAGGTGTTAGCTTGGTGAGAGATAAAAATATGCGGATGATTTCTTTCCACGGATATGTTTGAATTGGTACACCATTAGGAGAAATCCAAGTCCGCCTGCTCAACTCATTGGCGATAGTAGTTTTTAGATTCTTAGGCAGCAAATTCAAAAACTTCCATGTAGCTGCTTCTGGATCATAGGCGATCGGGGTAATTACCTCTTTCAATAAATTAGCCTCTGCTAAAGCTAAGGCAGCGTTGCGAGCAAAGGAAGGATTAATTTGATGAGCTAATGAAACGCTTTGATTAGACATCCTATTGCTACCTTTAGTATCTGTAGGGTCAAAACTATTGAAAGACTTTGTATTAATTAGATATCTTGTTGTTGCTGTCTCCAGTTTTTGGAGTATAAAAACTCTCTATATTCCAGTTCTGGAAGTAAGAATATAAAACCAGTTAAGAACCAGTAGTAAATTGCATAGGTATTGTTAAAGGCAAGTTGAGCAGGAAAGTTAATAGCTTGAAACAATAAAGAGGCAGTCCCTAACTGTCGTAAAAAGGGATTTTTTAGCTTCAGTAAAACTTGAAAAGTAGAAAAAAGTATAATTAAGCGTAGTCCATACCATAGTAGTAAGCCAAATGGCCCTAATTCTATTAAAACCCTCTCAGCATCTTTTTCTCCTATAGGAGGAGGCTCACCAATTGGTAATTTGAAAGCGTTACGTAAAGCACCCGATCCTTGATGAGTAGCTCCTATGCCATAACCATCAATTCCCTTTTCTTGCATTGCTTTCTCAGGTGTTGAAAAAGAAGATAAAGCGCGGCTAGAAAACTCTTGCTGAGCGCCTTCATCATTTAGACGCGAGGAGAATGTTTCTATTGCCTTACCAAAGAATCTAGGTACTAAAGCTGATATCAATATAATTGGTATTAATAATGACTTAACAGAACGAATAAATTCCGACAAATGTGTAAAACTCAAGATACATACATATCCCAGTACAAACAAAACTTCAAACGCAAGTAAACCACGAGCGCCTGTCATAAAGGAAGTACCAACAACTAAAAACGCTTCTATCAATGTCAAGAAACGCCAGATTGTTTTTTGTGGCAGAGTTAACAGAGGAATTAGTGTACTGAAACAAAATGACAGATAAGTAGAATAACCAGCAATGTAGGGGAAAGAACCAGTAACCCTAACAGCACCACCAGCAAGGGCATCTGCTCCTTTGCCGCCTGCATAAATGTTAATTGGACTTGATGGTGGACTGAAGTATTGAACTGTAGCTAAAAGGCAAACTGGAATCACTAGTAACAAATAATTCCGTAAAAATTTGTATAGTTCTTCCTCCGACTGAAATAAGCTGGGTAATATCCACATTAAGGGCATATAAAAGAAATAGGCTTTAAGCCCAAAAATTCCAATTATTGGTGAGCCTAGGCTGGGATTAAAAGCTTGAAATACAGACCAGCTAAATGCCATTATTAGAACAATATTTAAAATACTCCATTTAAATGGGTATTTTGGTTCAGAACTAAAATAATAGCTTAAATAAGCTATTAAAAGGAGTAAGTCTTTGAGAAAGTAAATCTGTTCAGTAGCTTGTGGTAGTACCCACTTTCGCAGCACGCCTTCAAAAATGATAATAATTAATGTAACTTTAACAGTACGCCGCCAATTGAGAGCAGATAACCAAACTATGGCGATTAGAACTGTCAAAGCTATTAAAGCAACGAGCGGCTGCTGCATTAAACTATTATCCTCTTTAAAGTGCTAAGGTATATTTAATAATCAATGTCTTGATTGAAATGACTATATAAATGCAAGTTGACTATTTTCTGTAAGATATAATTAAATTAATAATGTATTTGAATAAAAAATAAAGTTTATACTTGATATCTCAATCAAGGAATTATTATATAATTTTCATTTTGCGTACTCTCTATTTATAATATTTTCATAAATTTCAAGATATTTTTTAGTTAATTTTATATCATCAAATTCTTCTATTATCTTGTAAGAATTCTCTAAGAGCTTTTCATTTAAACTTTGGTTACTTATTAAATTCTTCATACACTCAAATAAAGATTGATAATCTCTATTTTTAAATTTTAGTCCGGCATCACCTATGCATTCTGCATGTCCACCAAACTCAGATGTTATAACAATTTTACCTGCTGCTAAAAGCTCCAGAGATACTCCTCCCATTGGTTCTTCCCAGGCAGAGGGAACAACACCAATTGCAGCTTGACTCATCACTTCCATTAATTCAGCACCATGTTTTGAACCTAAAAAATGTACATTATCAGATAGTTGTAAATCTGTAACCATTTTTTCTAATAACTTCCTCATATTGCCATCACCTACTATCGCTAGATTAATATTTTGGAAATCAGATATTGAAACTAAAGCATGAAAGGCTTGTATAAGTTCTGGAAGTCCTTTTTCACTTACTAATCGACCAACATATATAAAGTAATATTTTCTTGGGTAAACTTGTTTTATCTGCTTAAATTGAGAAATAGGGTAAGGTGTGTATGCAACAACTTGGTTTTTTAAGGGTTGTCTTTTAGCAACCCAGTGAGTAGCAGCAATATTCAAATCCACATTTTCTGCAACATATCTCCTGATAGCCAGTTTTAAAGATTCTTTCAAAAAATAAATAAAACCTTTTTTTTGCAGATAATAGCTTAAAGATGCTATGGGAGTCATAGGAGTTGGTTCACCATCGAACCAACCTAAACCATCTACACAAGAAACTTGATATCCGTTATGCGTCCATATAAAAGGTTTATTTGCTAATCGTGCAAAGGGATACATGGTAACGCTTGCTCCATTGGAGTGTACTAAAGAGCATTCACGAGTAAGACTCAACCGCTCTCGAAATGTTGGTTGCCGAACTACCTGATAGCAACGGGGTTCTTCTCTGTTTGAAGGTGTTTCAGTGACAACTATACATTCATATCCTAATTTAGTAATATTCTCGGCAAGTGTAGCTGTGATAGTTTCAACTCCACCTAAAGATGGCCAGAATACTGAGGAATACAGTAGGATTTTCATAGGGATTTTTCTATGGTTTTTTATATCCAAGAATTGCTAGCTCTAAAATACTTTTAAAAAAAAGCAAGATAAAATTAGGATACTGGCTTATTATTTGCAATCCGTTATTCCTAAATAACCATAAACGTAAATTGTGCCTATAAATTTTATATTGAAGAGTGTTATGCCCGTAATAAGATGATTTATGGACTAGGTAAAAATAGCTTGCTTCTTTAAAAAATTTGACATCAAAATTATTAGAAATAATTGTAATAGCTAAATGTACATCTACACAAGGAGTATTATAAAATTTATGATTTTTAATAGCTTTTATCTTAAAAATATAGCCACTTGTTGATCCATAATATGTTTTCATTAATAAATGAAAACATTCCTTGCGATTTCTCCAATCGGGAGGGTCGTGTTCTAGTGAATTTCTAAATCCAATAATTTTTCCTTCTTCATTAATTGAAATACCGTTACTAATAGTAATTCCAAGATTTTCATTACTATCTAAAATTGCAATAGATCTCTCTAAATGATTAGGCTGCCATATATCGTCATCATCTAATAATCCAACATAGGGAGTTGAAACCTCTTTTATTGCTAATTCTAAATGTAATGCTTGAGGAACACGAGAAGATTGTTGGATAAAGAATATTTCTTTTTCAGGAAACAAAGTTTTATATTCATTTATAACTTCTTTAATTTTTATTCGTTCCTGTAGATTATCTGAGCAATCTGAAATAACAATTCTGTAGTATTTGTAGGTCTGAGCGCATACTGAAGCTAATGCTTTTGACAGGTAGTTACTTCGATTACAGGCTAGTATTAATACTGTCGTAGAACATTTGTTTTCCATTTATCAAATCTTTCGTAAAAGGTAAAAAAGGCAAGCGATTAGCTAGTAGCAGGTCGTAAATGAAATATGCAAAGAAAATTTGTAAACTTAAAGTCTGTCTATGATTTGAACGAAATATTTTTACATACTGTTAAATCACCATCTCTGGACAAATCATATTTATACATAGACAAAGCTTTAAAAAATATTTTTTCACATTCTTCATCATGTAGTTCAATAATTATATTTTTGACTTTGTTAAGCCAATTCTCATAATTACGTGAGAAAATTTCAATTTCTGCTCTTTCTACATCAATTTTAAGGATGTCAATATTTTCAAAACCTGATTTTTCTAATAAGCTACTGATATCTATCGCATATATATCTGGCTTTTCGTCGCCTTGATTTTCTCGTACTTGTGTAGACCACTCAAGACCATCCCTATACTGACCTCTACAAATTACAAGTCCTGCCTGATTAGACCAAATAGCTGAATTAACCAATGAAACGCGATCGCTATAAGGTAAAAGGTTTCTTTCACAAGCTTTAAAGTTATTAATATCTGGTTCAACAGCAATTAAATGGGCATTTGGATATTTATTGAGAAAATAAATAGCGGAATAACCTACATTTGTACCACAATCTATTATTAAACTAGGAGACTTTAAATCACTTAAAGAAGAATATTCTTGTCGAATAAAAACTTGATGAAATGCCCTAGAGTCACTTGTTCCATATCTAGACCAAATGGGATATTTAAAACCTTTGAGGCGTAAACGAATATATTTATTTTTTGCAGTAATTTTAAATCTGTTTTCCAATAGATCAAAAAGTTTTTTACGTAGATAATAATTTATAACTGTCCAAACTCCCATCTCAGATGTCATTTCATGCAATTGCTTAAATAAAGCCATTTTATTTACCTCTACAATCATTGTATAAACATTATTTACATAGTTATGCTACATTCTCAAATACCATTTATTATTTATCTGAAACTTTTTAAGACTTGTGTGCAACAGCTTTTTCTAAAGCTTGCACTAGAGATTCTACATTTTCGTGAGGTGACCAAGTTTTCATTCTGTTAGAAGCAGCCGTTCCCATTTGTGTCAATAATTCGCGATCGCTAAGAGTAGTTTTCAAGATTTGTACTAAAGCATCCAAATTACCGCAGGGATAAACAAAGCCAGTTTTGCCCTCGTGAACCAGATCGTAACGAGCGCCTACGCGATCGCTGACTACTACAGGACAGCCACAAAGCATTGCCTCATTTACCACTACACCAAAAGGTTCATACTCTGATGGAAAGACTAATAAGTTAGCAGTGCAATAAATTGAAGGTAATTGGGACTGATTGACAAAACCAAGAAACCTAACTCGCTCTGTTACTTCCAAAGCTTTGGCTTCTAATTCAAGTTCTGAACGCAATGGGCCTTCACCAGCAAACACGAGGTAGCTATCTGGTATATCAGCTTGGGCAAATGCTCGTAAAGCATCCTGTGGGCGCTTCCAGGGTTGGAGTTTAGCGCAAAAAAGGACAACTGGCGAATCTTCTGGAATATGCCACTGTTGTCGTACTGCTGCTCGATTCACCTGCTTTGCCTGAGCTAACCACCATTCATTATTCACAACAAAAGGTGTTAATACTATCTGTTGCTCAGGAATTCCTAAAGAACTGATAAACTTTACACCTCCAGATGAAGGAACAATGACAGTATTTGCTAATTGAAATATCTTGGGTAATATTAAACTCTTTACATACCTTTTCCAGACTGAGCCGCTTCGAGGAGTTAAATCTTGAGCATCTGTACTAAATAACAAATTAGTTCCACTAACTTTTGCTGCTGCTGCCAAAATCCAGAAACTAGCATAAGCGTAGCCTGTATATGCAACTACAGCATCAAACTTTCCCGTTTTTATTTGTTTCCACAACTCCAGATTAATTAGACCAAAAAACTTACCCAATTTAGGTTGAGGAGATTGATTAGAAAGTTGAATCCAAGGATAACCATCTAACAATGGAATATCCCACTTTATTTCTACACCAAACTCAGAGTCAAAACCTAGCTCGGCACCTTGCAAACTACAATACGCTACTAATATATCTAGCTTTGGGTGTTGTGCCATTAATTGGAAAAGCGGAGTAGAATACTGCACAGGATTAGCAGTAACAACTAAGACTCTATACTTACGTGTATTCATATTGGCTAAGGTTATAATAACCTCTAACAATTATCAGCTTAATTTTTCATAATTATTGAATTTGAACCATTAAGGTGAGTAATAAAAATATTGGTTTGTACAGACAGGCTATGGGTTTGATACCAAGCATAGGCATTGTCAGCAATTACTTGTCCTAATTTTAAAGATAACTGGCTGTTTTTATTGCTAGCAGACCAGTAATGCTTACCGCTTTGAAGACCATCTGTTGGCATTGCGTTATGAGTAACCATACAAGGAATTAGCCTATGGGCACAGAAAGCCGCAAAAATAGTTGATTTTGCTAGATATGCAGGTGGAGGAAAATTTAAAAATCCGGCAATAGAATTTAACATTATTTTGCTAATTTCTACTGTCTCAATGGCTCCTGTTTCCACAACAAGAATACCATTAATTTCAGATATTTCTAACCCAGTAGGAATGCCAATATCGTATATTTCTTTAATCTCCAAACTTTTACAAGCTAGTTCCAAAGCTTGACGACCTTGCTGATAAACTTGCAATTTACTGTTTTTATGTCCAAATAAAACTAGTCGTCGAGTACGTTCTCTTAGAGGTGGGTTACACTCTGGTTCTCCAATATTGGAAAAAACAGGCAGATGGGCAATTTGAGTTTTATTTCGACTCATTTTGGATAAAATTTCAGCATAACTCTGCTTGCTAGTGATACATTGATCGCTCATATTCACTAAGCGCTCGGCCAATTGTTTTTGTAAGGGTGATAACCAGAAAGAACTAGTCCATATTGGATATCCAGCGGCATAAACTTCATGAAACATTGTTACCAAGTGCGAGTCGGCACTGTTAGCTTTCCAGCGTTTTAAACCTTGAACTAGCCAAACTGGACAGCCTCTTTCGGCATAACCATAACCTACATAATGTAGTAAAATTGGGATTGACTCATTCTGGTCAAATGATAATAGAGAGAACAATGCTTTAGCAGAATTAGCCGTTACTTGTTGTATCGTAAAATCTTCAATTTCTGTAGCTCCTTGCCAGTTGCGATCGCCAACAACAAACCGCGTTTCGATGTTGTACTCTTTCCGCAACTGACGAGCTATATTTAACGCATAGTCGCCTAACCCATTGATTGATGGCGGTAGTTGAGGAACAATTTGAATAATTTGAATTAACTTATTTGTTAGCGTCACTTAAACGGTTTAATTTTCTGATATTTTTTAAAAAGTAACAATTGGACTTGATAAATCAAAATTACTCACAACGAGAGAATAAAACAACCATACTTGTATGGAGTTTTCTTTGCAAAGCTAAAGGAGTTTTATTAGTAAAGATTTCTAAATTATTAATCCATTTCTTAGGTAGTAAGTTAAGTAGAGTCCCTAACTTTAAATAGCCGTTTGTCAGCGTATTACTAAAAAGTCGAGTTTCTAAAATAGATAAATTGGTTTGCTGAGCTAGGGATTTAACTTCGTCTAGATGCAATAAAAAAATGTGACCATCTGAGTTAGGTTGGAATTGTATTGCTTCAAACTGACTGGGATCAGAGCATTCAGAAAACTTAGGCAAATTATTCTGAAAATATTCACCATTAGGTGTACTCATAACAATGTATCCACCAGGTTTAACCATCTTGGCAATATTCTTTAAAAACTCATCAGGATGGGCAACGTGTTCAATAATTTCAGCAATTAGTATAATATCAAATTCTGAGTTAAAACCAAGTGTAAATACATCTCCCGCTACGTAATTAATATTCCCATATTCCCATTTCAGTTTTACATAGTCTATTAACTCCTCACGCATATCATTCCAAGTAACTTCATAGCCCATTTCTGCCAGAGATAAACTAAAGTTTCCTTGAGCAGCAGCTACGTCTAAGACTTTTGCCCCTGGCTTGGCAACTGTTTTTATTAAGTCCAATATGTGTTTGCGACGATAAGCATAGGCATAGGCATATCCAAGATATTTAGGAAAATTTGTGTCTTCATATATTTCTAACAGATCGTATTGATAGCTATATTGCCAACTTTCAGGCCAAGTTGATTCTGGTGTAATTTTTTTCATGACTGAATATATAAAAAATTATTTTTTTTAATTTATAGAAAATGTTTATTTCAAACTTTATTTTTTAAATGAAATCTAAAATATAACTTAAAAGCCATATATAAAAATGAGATATGCTCTAAAAAAGCTTCTTTAAAACCAGGGTAACTAAATTTTAATAATCCTGGAATTGTAGTTTTAATAAACCCACGTAAAGTATAACTAAGGTAAGTTTTATAGTTGATTTTAGCTAATTCTTCTGGATGAATGGATAAGTAAATTAGTGTTGATTCTTGATGCTGTCTCAGCTTTTTCCAGCCTCCACTATGTCTCCACGGATGACATACAGAAGCAGATTGAATAAAGAAAAACCTGTTTCCCATTTTCATGAGTCTTAACCTCAGCTCTACATCTTCCATAGCAGCGTAGGGAAATCGCTCGTCAAAACCTCCTAAAGACTCGAAAAGTTGGCTTTGAATAGCAAAGTTGCATGACCACAAAAATCCTCCTGACTCATTAATAGGGGATGTTTCATCTAAAGTTTTTCTGGGACGATCAACATAAGTTCTACCCTCAAAGACTAAAGCAGAGGGTTGAGTAATTTTAGCTTGAGCATAACCTTCTAACCATTGAGGGTCAGGTAAGCAATCATCATCTGTGAAAGCCAGCCATTCACCTTGAGCATATTTAGCTCCATTGTTACGATTTGCCGCTGGGCCCTTGCGTGGGCCAGCTACCCACTTTACCCAGGGGTAGCGTTCTTGAATCATCTCCTCGGCAGTCGTTTGAGAGCTATCATCTGTCACAATTACCTCGTATTGCTCATCTGCTAAAGTCTGAATTCCAGGCACTAGGCAATCCAAACATTTTGCTAGCAAATCATTACGATTATAAGTTGGAATAATAACTGTAAATAAAGGACTAGATTTCATTGTTGTACAACAGTTTGAAAGGCGCGTTTAAATCGACGACCTATTGCTCTTACGGATCGATTATTTCTTTGATAGGACAAACTCCACTGTCTAACCTGTTCATCCCATTCAGCTTTTTCTGCTTGGGTCAAAAAGTTATAGAAAATTTGATGAATTGGTCGAGGTACATCCATACGTATACCTGCCCAGTGAATTAAATAGGGTCGGCGTGATGGTTCACTCCAGTAATGTTCAAATTCATCTGGATAGTCTCCCGCCCATGTTGATTCCATGCTCAAAGGAGGTAATGTTAAGTTTGTCACTTGCACTCCAGATGCAAATACAAGCAAGTTAAGACCGGGTTGTTCGTGAAAACGATCTCGAATACAGGTATTTACAAAGTCCGATCGCATCGCTGTGTACTTCAGTTGTTCAATTTCAAAAATTGTGCGATCGCAAGCAAATTGCCCGGTGTTAAATATATTCTTCTGCCAAATAGTACTTTTTTTTGCAATTATTTCTCTTGATTCTTGTGTTATTGTCTGTTCTGGATTATGCCAATGTCCACAAGAAGTAATAAAGCCAGAATAAGGCTCTAATATCTCTTCTGGATTCTTTAAAAAACATACATCCGCATCTACAAACTGATAATTTGCTACTGTTAAACACTGATATTTTCGCATTACCGAATGAGATTTTTCACTCTTTAACCAACTCGTAATTTCAGGTACTTCCCACCAGGTAGATCCATTTGGCAGATCGAAAAGCTTGTCATCATACGGAATTACCAAAAGGGGAAGTTGGCAACCTGTTGCACGTAAGGAACGCTCCATTGCGAGAAAGCGTAGTCTTACCTTATTATTAGCCAGAGTAATAATTTTCTCAATTTTCATAATAGTCTATATATCAACCAAACTAACTGTGTTTAAATTATCAGTTTTTTATATTATGTGAAAAATTGTAAGTTTTTGGGCGTCAATCCAAAATTGATATTACTGCTTAGTATTAAGCTCAAAATAATAAGTTTTTCATCCGAGAGTAAAACCACTCAGGTAGCAGTAAGGTAAACCATTTAAACGAGTCAAAGCGACTAAAACCGTATTTTGTTATCAGCTTTATTAAGTTGTGCAAACGGTAATTGAATGGCATCTTCCTCATACGGCTTTGAATTATCCTGTCAAGATCAATGTCTTCTTGGCAAAAAATACGGGTTAATAGGGTGTCCGGCTCATTGCTAGACATCTGATCCGTTGTAGGTATCATAGATACACGAGGCAGAGTGACAGCACGGAAGTATATATCTTCTAAGGAGTGTTGCCAGTTTATGCCCATGTGTATCTCTGTTATGTCTGTTCTGGTTGCTTCACCAACAGATAGCCTGAATTCCAGATCTTCAATTAAATTAGATAAGATTGCTGTGTACTCTTCAAGATCCCGTGCATAGATAAGATTGGTAGTCAGACCTGGGGAATCTGCACCAATTATGCTGCACACATCGGAAAATGGATAGCGGCTTACCAGAGGCATACCATAGCTTCCAGCCTCTAACAAAGATGTATTCGAGACAAAGGGAAATGTGTCAACATAGATATCAGCAGCCTGATAAAAAATGCTGGTATCTTGAGACTCTTCCAGTAGTCTGATTCTTCCTTGTGTTTGCTCAATGGCTACTGACCAATTTTCATCGTTATTGCCTGCACCAATGGCAATCAGAATGACTTGTTTGTATTTTTGCAACACAGGAAGATGTACATCAGCATAACTGGTTCCATATATTGTTTTGAACTTAAGCGCTCTAGCGATGGAAAGCACTACAATGCTGTCTTCATCAAGACCAAGCTGCTGTTTTGCATTTGTGCGAGAAAGGGTTCTTTGAATAGGATTTAAAATAATAGGAAGTAGTAAGTTACGTTCTACTGCAATACCTCTACGCTCTTGTGAGAGACGCTTACCAGATTCACGAAGATTAGCCACAACATCACTAATACTATATCCTAGCCAAAAGCATTGATCGGCTTGATTTACGTAGATAATCGGTGGAGATTGCTCCCTGTTAGCAAAGGCAATAATAGGAATAACATCTTCTTGGTGTGTATGTAGCACAACCACGTCTGCTAATGTGGCAATTTCTCGGAGTCGTTTTGCCCAAGAAATAATGCTGCCAATGCTTTCACTTAATGAATATATCTTGCCTTGACTATTATTTACAGCTTCTTTAAGAAAACTGGGCACATTTTCTAGTTCCTGTCGAGTGATAGCAATGGAGTGTATCCGCTCACTATCCTGCTGAATCCAACGATAAAGCATTTTGGCATGTCCACCAATGGGTGGAAGATGGGTAGCGACATGCAGTACTCTCTTTGGTGTTCCAGCTAATGAAGCAGTTGAATTGAGAGAATATAGGCTGTTTGGTATCACCTTTCGTCCAATTGTAAGCAGAAGTTGCTCTAGTTCTGGGCTAACAAAAAGACCGCAATGTTGAAAAGTCGCGTATAAAGCGGCAATTTCTGCATATACGGCTGCTGCACTGTAATCATTGCGTTGTACTAAATCTTTTGTTTGTGAAACAAGACTGCGGAACACATCGAAACGTTTTTGAATTAGGTGGTAGCCTTCTTTATGCAAAGTTTGGAGTGTATGGTTAGCTATTTTCTGCATACAATTGTTTGCTAAATTCTGCTTAGCTGTAATGGATATCGGTATTGCTGAGTGAACACATAAATGAGCTTAATACAAAGACGTAAAAGCTGAGAATATAAGAGTTTAAAATATTGCATTTTATAATTGTATGCTTATATTTTGTAACGTTTGGATACGATAACTTAGATCTAAAAAATAGCATTAATCCCAAGAGTTAGTATCAAATTATTCCTTTAATAAAAAGCAATTACTAAAGCGATCGCGCGACGGTTTTGATTCGTGCGATCGCCTCCGGCGGGGCGTAGCCCATCGCATCTAGTTACATCTCTCATTCAAAAGTTGATGCTTGTGAATTTCACCTATTTTCCACATGAACATGGAAGAATGTACAGCAGCAAATTATTCAAAGCTTCGTTGTAACATTAGAGAGAGAACGCAAACTTTTCCGCGACAAAGCTCTTAACTAGACCCATTTTGCCAGTTTTCACGTCCACGGTAAACAAGGCATTGTTTTTGCCATTCTTGTCAGCAGCAAGCGCATACAATTGCCCAGAGGCAGAGAAGCCCAAGTCTTTAACATCGTTGAACAGAGGGCGTCCTTCAACGGTCAGTGGGGCCAGTCTCTTGATTTTGACTTTGCCGGTAACTATGGCTTTGTCCTGCAAGTTCATCGTGATTAAAATGGGGACATTTTCTGAGCCAATCTCAGTTGCGAAAATATTTCCCTTCTGATCTTGGCATAGGTTAGCGAATCGATGAGTGAGTGGTAGTGGAGGTAGGGCCAGTTCATCTTTAGAAATAATTTTACCTGTTCTGTAATCGAGTGTTTTGAAAGCAAAAGGTGGGATGCCTTCATTTCCAACCAAGCACAGAATTTGATTATTGGGAAGGCTGACCAAACTTTCAACAGTCTGATTAGATTTCTCTAAGCCGAGAATTTTTTTTGCTCTGAATTGACGGTTAGTAGCACCACCGATAGCAGATATGAGATGACTGAAATAACCATTTCTTGTACTAGAGACAGTAGAAATTACAACAGTTTTATCTCCAAGCACTATCGCTTTCGTAACTCGATCAGAGTCAGGTAAGAAAAAAGCCCGAGGTTTTTTCGGTACAGGTGACAGATTCTCAACAGATAGAACTGGCAAATTCACCTTAGAAAGAACCTTCAGATCTAGCAGCTCAGCAGAAATAACTTTTCCTACCGTCAGATCAGCAGTGTTTAATTCCACTGGCGGAGTTTGGTCTTCCCGGTTTCGACTATTAGATGTCTTAAGGAGATTTATTCCATAAAGAACCTCTTTGCTCGGCTCACTCTTCTGAGCAAGCGCCTTACTAGAGAGGTCGGCAACAACAGTGGTAGTGAAACTGGCTGCTACTAACTTGGCAAATTGTCGGCGTTGCAGTGGTGTCATTCTTTTACTCCTTGTGGGATGCTTTAGGGAACAATCAGGTTTGCATTTGGTGCCTGGGGTCTAGCTCCCATGTCTGCTAAGATGTTGACAGTTATTTGCTTGACGCGAAGATCTTCCCGCGCTGGGCTAACATCGGCACTGTCTAAACCCCATGCCCACTGAATCGTGCCAGAGGCAAAGACTTTAGCCCCACTACTAGCGGTGTAGCGAGTTGAGTGGGCTTTGGTAAAATCCTGGTTAGCAGGGAGGGCTTGTTCTCCAGGCGGTTCGTCAAAGTTTGGCAATAAGGCAGCAGGCTGGACTGGTGACTGGGACAACATGACGAGGTTGGGAGGAGTTGACCCATTATTAACAATAAAATCCCATTCATAACCCACTAACAGAGCCAGCTGATCCCCATTCTGAAGTCCCGTATTCGCATAGTAAGGATCGCTGCTGTTGGTGACAACAAAATTAAAACCACCGTAGAGATCCAGGTCGCTACCGTACATGACTCCTAACAAAGCGTTTTCCGGCCTTTGGTTCTGAACGCTGCGGAATTTATTAGTAGCTGCTGATGGCCCTTGCTGCTGGGCGACTGGATCTGATGCCCAATCTTGTTTGTAGCATGCCATCACCCGGTTGGGCTTCACTTGCCCAGCAGCGAGAGTGGAATTTTCAAACCTTACTCGCCAATAGCAAGTATTGGCAGAGAAAAATCCCAAATTAATTCCGCCATTACGAGCAGCCTCAACGGCATCGTACATTTCCTTAGACCAATACTCATCGTGACCCACAGACAAGAATACTTTGTGATCGAGTAAACTTTGTCCGTTGGTGTGAACCTGCATGTTGTCGGTGTAGGTAACATCGTAACCTTGAGATTCCAGCCAGCGCACCATATTGTATTCCCATCGCAGGGGTGTGTCGGCCTCGTAGGACTCTTGAGAAGTTGCCTGGGATATGGGCCGGTCATAGGAAACCTTGAAAGCTCTTGGACCGTTGCTGTTAAAGTTGTACAAGCTGTGACCTCCGACCGTGTTATAAGCCAGAACACAAGAAACGGCGCTCTGGAACAAGATATCGGCAGTGCTGCTATCATCACGGACGACAAACCACACGTGCGCTACTTTGCCACTCGCTTGATCAGTGAGCTTTGCTATATAAATACCACTAGTCCAGTTATTGCCTACCTGTAAGACGTAGGATGTTGTCCAGTTACACTCGACCAAGCGGGTATCAGGGTCTAAGGTAGCGGCGGATTGGGTTGTGCCATTGAGTGAGCCGCTGCTCGCCATCAGCCTGCCGCCCGTGCCACTATAGTAGCCCAAGCGATATACGTCAATGGTAAACTGTCCAGCTTGTCCAAGAGAAACCTTGATGTCTAGCGATTCCCCTTTATTGACACTGGTTGCTGAGGCGTAGCCAGCAATCTCACCACTACCACGGTTAACAAGTTTCCAGTTAGTTGTACCGGGATTGAGGTTTTCCAAATAGATTGGATTGGGGTTCGCCGGAGTTGCTGAAGCAGAGAAGGTGACATTGCCGATGCCATCTGCTGTCGCGGTTACTACTACCCCTCCGGGTGCGGTAGGAACTGGCCCTAGGGTCAAGGTAGTACTTGCTTGACCGCTACCATTAGTTACTACACTGACGGGTGAGACTGACCCCCCACCACTGCTAACGACAAAGTTCACCGTTACCCCTGACTGAGGATTATTTTGGGCGTTTACAACTCGCACTACTAAGGGATTGGGCAGCGCTGATCCCGTTGTGCCAATCTGATTGTCTCCACTAACTTTAACCAAGCTACTGCCGACGACAAAGGCGATATCGCGATAATAGTTAGTATTCCGGTAAGAACCAGTTGGGAAAGAATTGGGGTTTAAATTATATACCCCATTGTTGCCGTCTGCGACTGAGCTAAGATCCCCCTGGACGATGGAACTGCCTAGTTCATCTTGGGTTGCCACATAATGGCTATTTGCGTTGACAGAGACTACATAAGTTGTATTAGATAAGATGTTTACTGGCGTTTCTAGAAGCTGTTCTTGCCAACCAGAAGCAGTTTCGTTAGTAAAAGTGACACTTTCTAATAGGGTTCCCGTTGCCGTCCAAAGCTTACCGATATGAGTTCCTGTCTCGCTAGCGGCTTTCCAGAAGCGAATGGCGGTAATTTGTCCCCCTCTAGTACTGCGGAATTTCATGCCTAATTCATAGGAAACATTATCAGTGAAATTTGCAAGGCTCGGTACTTGAGTCGTCAAAACTGTTTGTGCGTTTCCTGATGGATTAGCTGTGGCTGAGAAAGTAACGCTACCTATTCCGCTTGCCGTGGCACTTACATTATTAGTTACAGGACTTGTTGCACCAGGACTAGCTCCTAGCGTTAAGGTAGTACTAGCCTGACCGCTAGCATTAGTTACTGCACTAGCGGGCGAGACTGACCCCCCGCCACTGGTAACGGCAAAGTTTACCGTGACCCCAGATTGGGGATTACCAGTACTGTCTTTGACCTGAACAACCAAGGGGTTAGGTAAGGTAGTTGCGACTGCACCAGTCTGATTGTCGCCGCTAACTTTAGTAATAGTCGGCAGGGCAACAGCAACAAAGTTGATGTCACGAAAATAGTTAGTATTGCGGTAAGAACCGGTTGGGAAAGCTCCAGGTGTTCCATTAAACACCCCATTATTACCGTCTGCCACTGAGCTAAGATCGCTATTAACTATGGGGTTGCCCAGTTGATCGTAAGTGGCGACATAATAAGCATTTACGTTAACGGAGACTACATAGGTCGTATTAGCTTGAATGTTAACTGGTGTTGCTAGAAGCTGCTCCTGCCAGCCGGAAGCTGTTTCATTAGAGAAGGTAACGCTTGCTAATAGGGTTCCCGTTGCCGTCCAAAGCTTGCCAGTATGAGTTCCTGTCTCGCTAGGAGCTTTCCAAAAGCGAATGGCGGTAATCTGTCCCCCAGTAGCGCTGCGGAATTTCATGCCTAATTCGTAGGGAACGCTATCGGTGAAATTTGCAATGCTCGGCGCTTGATTGGTAAAGAGGATAGTCATAAGCTATTGCCTATAAAATTTAATTACTACGGATCATAAAAAGTCACTTCCTTGATTAGGAACACTGAGCAGCCTTGGAGTAAGCTGCTCGACGAATACTTGATGAACTTGACTAAAAGCAATTTCTACGAAAGGAATTATTTTCTTTAAACCTGACAAGCCATTTTTAAAACTTTTACTACATAGTCCTGTTCGTGTTGAGTCATCTGATGAAACAAGGGTAGTAAGATAGTACGATCTTGGGCTTGCTCACTTTCAGAAAGGCGATCGCAAGTTGCTTGTCCACACTGGCATTCTCTGCTCCCGCACAACCAAGCTTCAATTTGATAAGCAGGTTCTCGGTGAGCGCACATAATTCCTCGTCTTGTGGCAACCCCAGCATCTAACATCACTTGCATGACTTGCCGTTGGTCGCATTTTTCTGGTAGGCGTACACAGTAACTTTGCCAGTTACTTTTTACCCAATCTGGCTCTGTCGGCAATTTTAAGCCTGGTATATCCGCCAGCATTTGCTGATATTGCTGTGCCAAGTAACGTCGGCGTTCAGTAATTTCCGGTAGGCGTTTGAGTTGTTCCCGTCCAACTGCTGCTTGGATGTCGGTCATCCGGTAGTTGTAGCCCAACATCGGGTAAGACTCAAAGATGACTTGTTTTGCCCCGTGACGTACGGTGTCGGGAACACTCATTCCATGTTGTCGCCAGAGGCGAAACTGTTTGTCCCATTCGGGGTTGTTGGTAGTAAGCATTCCACCATCACCAGTGGTAATCACTTTGCGGGGATGAAAGGAAAAACAAGCAATATCCCCGTGTGGCTTGCCGATTTTTTCCCACTCATTATTCCAGAGAATTTCACTGCCGATCGCACAAGCTGCATCTTCAATTACTGGTAGATTATATTGATGGGCAACATCTAAAATGGCTTTGAGGTCGCAAGGCATCCCCATTTGATGAACAACGAGAATAGCGCGGGTGCGTTCGCTAATCACATCTGCAATTAACAAAGGGTTGATGTTATATGTTTGAGGTTCAATATCCACAAACACAGGTATCGCCCCACAGTAACGGATACTGTTGGCGGTAGCAATATAAGAATGGCTAACAGTAATTACTTCATCCCCAGGTTGCACACCTACGGTTAACAGCGCTAAGTGTAATGCTGTGGTGCAATTGGAAACAGCGCAAGCATAGTTTGCTCCTACATAAGCCGCAAATTCCTGCTCAAAAGCAGCGACTTCTGGCCCTTGTGTAACCCAGCCTGACATAATCGCCCGGCTAGCTGCTTCAGCTTCGGGTTCACCCATGCACGGTTTGGCGATCGGGACATAATGGATTTTCTCAGACATTGCTTGCTTCCTTTGTCAGCTTTTGTTCGCGCCACCAATTAACCAACCGACGCAATCCTTCTTCTAACGACACCTGTGCTTCAAAACCCAGCAGTTTCTTAGCTTTACTGACATCAGCAAGTCGCCGTGGCACAGCGTTGACTTTGCGCTCTGGCCCGTATTCTGGTTGCAAGTCTGATTCCATCACCTTAGCCAAACTATAGGCTAAGTCATTCAAACTGGTTTCGACGCTACTAGCAATATTAAAAACCTCATCAGTGACATCTGTTTTGGCTGCCAAGATATTGGCTCTAGCAATGTCTTCGATGTATACAAAGTCCATTGTCTGTTTACCATCACCAAAAATCAAGGGTGGTTGTCCAGCGACGATGCGCTCCATCCAACGAATTAACACCTCAGTGTAGACACCGTAAATATCCATACGTGGGCCGTAAACATTGAAGTAGCGCAACCCTACATAGTTCAGCCCATACATATCATAAAAACTACGTAATAAGCCTTCATTAAAAATCTTGGCTGCACCGTAGATTGTACGGTTATTGTAAGGGTGGTGAGCTTCAGTTGTGGGGAACTCCTCCGCCATACCATATATTGATGCTGATGAAGCAGCAACTACCTTTTTTACCTCAGCTTTTACTGCTGCTTCTAAAACATTGAAAGTACCATCAGCCAAAACTTCCAATGCCATACGCGGTTCTTCAGCACATTGAGTAATCCGAATTGCTGCTTGATGAAAGACTATATCCACACCTTGCATGACTTCTCCAAGAAGTTTTTGATCCCGGATATCGCCTTCTACAACTACTAAAGGGCCGTGTTCTTTTGCCCAAGCGAGGTTTTTCAGTTGTCCACGAGTGAAGTTGTCAAGAATGATAATCTCAGAAACTTCTTCCTTGACTAATAAATCGGCAATATGGGAGCCAACTAAGCCTGCACCACCTGTGATTAAAATTCGTTTATTTTGCATATTTATTAAGTGTTATTTGATGGTTCATATCCTTCTCGCCAGCGTAAAAACTTAGCGGGTACACCAGCTGCGATCGCAAATGCTGGTACATCTTTAGTGACAACAGCTCCAGCGCCAACAATGCTTCCTTGACCAATTGTTACCCCAGGAAGGATAACTGCGTTCATGCCGATATCAGCTCCGGTTTCAATTTTTACTGATTTAATCTCTAGGTCTGTTTGGATGATTGGAACGTCAATTGGCAATCCGGTATGTGTTGAACCCAGTACTTTTGCTCCCGGGCCCCATCCTACATAATCTTCAATAATTAAATTACGGGCATCAAAGTAGCTCTGCGGCCCAATCCAAACGTTGTTACCTATAATACAAGTACCGTCGAACCTTCCTTGAATATAGCTTTGGGAACCAATAAATACTTGATTCCCAATCTCAAATGTTTCAAGATGTTTAAAACCTACACTATTGCCAATCCGAACTCCATGACCGAATTTACGTGCTACTGCACGCCAAATAACTCGTCGCATCAGCGCATCAAATTCTCCATCACTGACGGCAAAGCGTGCATACAATTCGATTAATGGTTGCAGTTCATACTGAGTATTGAGATATGCTGCTAGTTGAATTTCAAAGTCGGGGTCTGACTTTAATTCCTTTAAGCCGTGGACAGCTTTGATGATCTTAGTCATAGCTGGATCAGACATTAATTTTCTCAGCTATCATAATGAGGTAATTACTGCCTTTGCGACTTTATTTTGTGCTTCTGTTGTCAGTTCCGCATACATTGGTAAAGATAACACTTCTCTAGATGCTGCTTCTGAGTGCGGAAAGTCTCCGATTTGATAACCTAAATCAGCATAAGCTGGCTGGAGGTGGACAGGAATTGGGTAATGAATACCTGTCTGAATTTCTTGCTCTTGTAGGCTCTGTTGCAGGGCATCTCGTTGTGGCGTTCGCGTAGCGTGCCCTACGAGCACTCGCACTGCATAAACATGGTAAACGTGGCGGCTATAAGGCATTATCCTAGGTAAAGTTAGGCTAGATTCTGCCAGGAGTTGATCGTAATTAGCTGCATGTGTGATTCTTGCTTCTGTCCACGCTTCAATGTAGCGCAATTTCACCCGTAAAATCGCTCCCTGGATGCCATCCATGCGATAGTTATAGCCTTTTAGAACATGATGATATCTGCGTTCTTGACCCCAGTCGCGTAACATCTGCATAGTACGGGCATATTCAGGATTGTTGGTAACTGCCATCCCGCCCTCACCGTAGGCTCCTAAGTTCTTACCTGGATAAAAACTAAAACAACCAATGTCGCCAATACTACCTACTCGCTGTCCTTTGTACTCAGCCCCATGAGCTTGGGCTGCATCTTCAATCACAGTTAAACCATGACGGCGAGCAATTTCTAGAATAGGTTCCATGTCTGCTGGTTGACCATACAAATGTACAGGCAGAATGGCTTTTGTGCGATCAGTTATGGCTTGTTCAATTTGGTTGATATCTATTGTGTAAGAAACAGGGTCAATATCTACAAAAACAGGTGTAGCTCCGGTATAAACAATTGCTGCTACCGTAGCAACGAAGGTAAAAGGGACAGTAATCACTTCGTCACCAGCACCGATACCAGCAGCTAGTAACGCCAAGTGGAGGGCGCTAGTACCTGTATTCACAGCTATGCCATAATCAGCATTGCAGTAATCTGCAAACTCTTCTTCTAAAGATTTAACTTCATTCCCTAAGACAAATTGAGTACTTGCCAATAATTGCAAAACGGCACTATCAATTTCATCTTTGATACTCAAGTACTGAGTTTTGAGGTCTACAAATGGAATCACGCCGCTACCTCTGCTATATTTAGTTCAATTAATCGACCTTGCTTCTTCAAAGACTGGCTTGCAGCTTCTAGAATTCTCACTACATCCAGTCCTACTTTCCCATCGGTAATCGGGCGATCGCTTTGTTGAATACAATTAATAAAATGCAATCCCTCTGTCCGCAGTGCTTCTGTCATATCTAACTTGGGCGACCACATATCCCCTGTACGATAACCAATCATCATCTGGTAAACACTTTCAGAATTGCCATTAATAGTAATTCCCTTGTCGTAAATCTTGACTTTTTCGCTAGGTTCTAAGTCGTCATAAACAATCATGCGTTGACTACCACCAATCAGTGTGCGACGAACTTTTACCGGTGCTAGCCAATTGACATGAAGATGAGCAATCAAGTTATTTTCAAAGAATAAGGTCAAATAAGCAATATTTTCTGGTTCTCCAGGTATATGGCTGATGCCTGTAGCGGATACAGCATAAGGCTGAGATGGCAATACATAGTTCATGATTGCGAGGTCATGAACTGCCAAATCCCAGATGACATTCACATCATGCTGAAAAAGTCCTAAGTTGACCCGTACAGAATCGTAGTAGTAAACATTCCCTAAAGTATTAGTGGCGATCAAGTCGTGCATTTTACGTACAGCACCCGTATAGACAAAGGTATGATCGACCATTAATACTAGGTTACGTTTTTCTGCCTCTTCAATTAAGCGCATTGCCTGTTCTGAGGTGGTGGTCATGGGTTTTTCTACGAGCACGTGCTTGCCAGCCTGCAACGCAGCTAAGGCCAAGTCAAAGTGAGTAGAAACAGGTGTAGCGATCGCTACCGCATCAATCTTCGGATCTTTAAAAACGTCTCGACAATCTGTCGTCACACTAATTTTGGGATATCTTGCTTGCACCTTGGTGAGCAACTCTGGTTTAAAATCGCTGACTGTTGTAACCTGCGCTCCTGGAATTTCCGAGAAATTTCTGACTAAATTCGGGCCCCAGTAACCATAGCCGATTACACCGATATTAATATTACTTTCCATTGGTTTTAATTAATCAGAATTTATTTTTTATGAACTACTAAGCGGTGCTATTAAACAATAGCGATGGTTTTTTAATTTAATAATATTAGGCTTTAACCTGACGAAATTTTAGTTTTTACCAAGCTTTAATTTAGTCAGTTTAGAAGTTGAAATGACCTAAAAATCTTAAATTCTTTGTTATTTACTGAGGTTCCTAACGTTGACAGACAGGAAAGTAGCTTTCGTGGTTTAACTTAGACTGGTAGTTGGTATTTCTAAGATTGAACTGCGAGTTCCTTCATTGTTCCATCGCGGACATCGCCAATCACACGAGCCGGCACTCCCACAGCAATCGCATAATCAGGGATATCACGAGTAACTACTGCTCCAGCCCCAATAATGGCTTTTTCTCCAACAGTCACCCCTGGCAAGACGGTAGCATTGCTACCAATAGAAGCACAGCGTTTAACTTGCGTCTTAAGTACATACCAGTCGGCATCGGTTTTCAAACTACCATCTTCATTAGCGGCATGGGGGTAAAGATCATTGGTAAACATCACTCCATGACCGATAAAAACTTCATCTTCAAGGATGACGCCTTCACAAAGAAAGCTGTGTGATGAAATCTTACACCGACTACCGACAATGACATTTTTTTGGATTTCCACAAAAGTACCAATCTTTGTCTCATCACCAATTTCACAGCCGTAAAGATTCACTAAATTAGGATGGAAAATCTTGACGTTACTGCCTATTTTTACATCATCATTTACTGGCATAATCAACCTATTGATATTTTTTTGCTAACAAATATCTTTTATAAAATCTTGTAGAACTGCATTTGTAATTGGGGTGCTAATCAACTTATTCAATTGTTTTCCAGATCGCATCTTCTAAGTAAGTACACTCATCAGCTTGCCAAGGATAATCTAGTCTCTCAAGTTGGTGCATACTAACTTCAAACTGACAAATTTCTCTAAGATTTTCTAATAGGGTTTCGCTGCTACGCTCGGCAAACCATGTTGTTAAGGTATAAGAACCCATGTAAAGTCGTAATTTAGGGATTTCACAGCGGAGAATATGAGTTCCTGCTTCTCGCTGAAACGGCACATCTTGTTCAAAAAACCAGAAAATAGCAATTGGCTGTTGCAGAGCACTGACTATTTGAAAGGAAAAACGCAGACTTTCATGAGGTTTTTCGATATGAAAAGCGAACTCAAAGGTAATTGGTTTTCCCCAACAGTGAATACCTTGCCCCTCTGAGGTATCTACTTTTGCCCAAGCTACGTAGTTGCCAGTTTTGTTAGTGGGTGCTTGATAATACGCAGATTCTACTGCATTATCTTTATGCCCAGCTAGATATAACTGTACAGCTTTGCTGGTATTGCCATCAAACTGAATTTGACCTTTGGAAAGTAGGATACAACGTTTTGTGAGTTGGGCGATCGCCTGCATACTATGACTAACGAATAAGACTGTGCGTCCTTCTTTGGTTGCTACATCCCCCATTTTTCCCAAGCACTTCTTTTGAAAAGCAGAATCGCCCACAGCTAGAACTTCATCGATAATTAAAATCTCTGGCTCTAAATGAGCTGCTACAGAAAAAGCAAGGCGCACATACATTCCAGAAGAATAGCGTTTTACTGGTGTGTCTAAAAACTTTTCTACCTCAGCAAAAGCAACTATTTCATCAAATTTCTTCCGAATTTCGACTCCACTCATACCTAGAACAGAACCGTTGAGGTAGATGTTCTCTCGCCCAGTTAGTTCTGGGTGAAATCCCGTACCTACTTCTAATAGACTTGCCACTCGCCCTTTAATGGCAATGCGTCCTGTCGTTGGTTCGGTGATGCGGCTCAAAACTTTTAAAAGCGTCGATTTACCAGCACCATTACGTCCAATAACACCAATGGCTTCACCTTGTTTAATTTCAAAAGAAACATCGTTCAATGCCCAAAATTCTTCTCTACTAAAATTGGGCACTTTTTTACCAGCAGGCTTGATAAATTTTTGAGTGAGAGATTTAGCTCCATCAGCAATTACATCACGCAGAGCCTTATAGCGATAGCGACCAGAACTATCCTGCTGATGACTAATAATATATTTTTTACCTAGGTTGTATACATTAATTACAGTATCAGACATCTGCTTTGCTCCTTCCTAAATTACGTCAGCAAACGTCCGTTCCATTTTGCGGAAATACCAAATACCACTTATCAGTAAAAAGATCACCAATCCCATAGATAAGATAAATCCCGGCCAATAAATTTTTGAATCCCCACCTATAATTGCCCAGCGAAAACCATCAATTACCCCCACCATTGGGTTCAAAGAATAAAGCAGACGCCATTTTTCTGGTACAACGCTACTACTAAAGCCTACTGGTGATATATATAGGCCAAATTGCATAATAAATGGCACAATATACCGAAAGTCTCGGTATTCCACATTTAATGCTGCTAGCCACAGCCCTACTCCCATAGAAGCAGCAAAAGCAATAATAATAAATAACGGCAGTGTTAGTATCTGCCAACTAGGCACGAAATTATACCAAATCATCAATCCTAGCAGAATCATGCCAGAAATCATAAAGTCAACAAAGCTGACGGTTACTGCACTGATAGGTACAATTAAACGTGGAAAGTAGACTTTAGATATCAAATTGGCATTACTAATTAGACTGTTACTGCACTCACCCAAGGCATTAGAAAAAAATTGCCAAGGTAGCATAGCAGCAAATACCAAAATTGGATATGGTGCGTCTTTTGAAGGTAATTTCGCTAAATTGCCAAACACTACTGTGAACACCACCATCGTCAAAAATGGCCGGATAAGTGCCCAGGCTATACCAACAAATGTTTGTTTGTAACGCACCAAAATATCACGCCAAGCAAGAAAATATAATAGCTCACGATAGCGCCACAGGTCTTTCCAATACTGCTGCTCTGTACGTCCAGCTTCAATCATTAATTCCGGCTGAGAATCTGTCATTTCACTAGTTATTAAGTATCGATTGAAGACTTTTAATGTTGACTCAGAAGATGGAAATCCTTAATGCTTTTATAGCCAATTACTCTGGCTTGTCTGCGAGTAAACTCTCCTACAGAAGGGTTTCCTTCAGGATTAATTACTCCTGTTACTTGCTGCCAAAGCTCTCGTGGTGCTAATGAAAGTTTATAGGTATGCTCATCGCACCTATGAACGTGATACCATCTTGTTTGCTGGCACTCGTCACACCAAAAAGCCTCTAACCATTCTCCCTCTAGCGGTACGCTACTTTGATTTGCTACTAAGATCAGAGCATTTCGCCGACTTATACCTCGTTGCTGCAACTGTCTTGGTTGATTGGCAAACAGTTGATATTTTTGGCTGACGCTATCAATATAGCAGCCGTGATATGGACAGTAGATATCACGTCGTTTTGAACGTTTCCGATTTCGATCACACCTTCTCTGCAATTTGACCTCCCACATCAAATAGACGATGAAAAAAGGTTATATCGGAGGGACTGAGATCAATAAGACCATCAAAGCCCATCTCCCAAATAAAAAATAAATTATTCAATTACTCTTTTATTAGAGTTGCTTGGCTGATAAATTATGTAAATCAATTTGCTCAAATTAATTTAACAAATTTTAATTGGCTTTTTTCAATAATTTTAGTTATTGATACTAAATAAACTTTGGTTTTACAACATAATGATACTTACTTACAACATACATGAATATAACATATTTTTCCAATATTAATGCATGATTTTTAACATAAATCTTTTACTAGATTTTGCCAATCAACAACAAGCTCTAAAATGCTTATTTTAGAACTAGTTTTCATCTAATTAGCATTTAAAACGTCCTTGGTTAAAGACTTTAACGTAACTATAGCTAATGCTGTTGTACGAAGGTCAAAACTTAAACATTAAAGTCAAAAATTTGAGTAATTATGTTTTTTGGCTATTTTGAATGCTCAGTTATTCTCATTTTGATCGATACTAGTATGTACAAGCTTTTATTTAAAATGTTCTGGCATAGGCAAAACCTTTATATTCCAAATTTTCTGTTATAAATAAAGTGAGTACGACAGCAGAAAATATTTATATTCAGCTAGTAAGAAGTAAAAGCTGATTGAATTATCTAGTTTCGGAAAATACAAATTTTTAGTTTGTATGACTTTCGGACATAGTTGCTACACCTTCGCGCAATATAGCTTTATGCAAAACATCGAGGTATTGTTTAGAAATAATTTTTGGTGTGAAATGCGATCGCAAATATTGACGACCCGCCTTACCCATCCGATCCCCTAGTTGCCGATCATTACGGAGCAAGCGAATAAACTGAGCTAAACTATGACCATCTCCATTGTCAAATGTGCCTCCACAGTTAGCTTCTGCAATCATTTCTCTTAAGTATGAATCTTGTGAACAAATTACTGCTATTGGTCGTCCTGATGCTAAAGCTGAGTACAGCTTGCTAGGAACGACCAGACTCTCTGTAGATGCATCCACACTCACCAGTGATAGATCGCAAGCAGTTAAGGAATAGGGAAGCACTTGCTGATCTTGATACGGTAAAAACAAGAAGTTGCTCAATCCCAATAGCTTCACTTGCTCAATCAACTCGCTGCGTTTTGCTCCACCGCCAATGCAAACAAACTGAATTGGCTCATCTTGCAGATATTGAGCGGCTTCCAGGATAGTATTGATGTCATGACAGCGACCCATATTACCGGAGTATAGTACGGTAAATTTTTTAACGAGGTTATACTTCCAAGCAAACCAGTTTTTATGCTTGGCAATTGGCATAATCCATTCTGGGTCTGCCCAACTATGAATCACAGATACTTTATCAGCTATTTGTGGACAATTTGCTACTACCTGTTGCTTCATACCAGGACTCAGAACTATGATCCCCTTGGCATTAAGCCAAATCTGCTTATTGAGTTTTTGCCAGAATCGCGTCATCCAATTATGTTTTGAGATTACCCCTAGGGCGATCGCAATATCTGGATATAGATCATAGAGTATACAGACATAGGGAAGTCGGAAAAAAATATAAGCTAGATAGCCGATGACTGGTAAAAATGGAGGAGCTGTAGTCAACAACAATAGATTATTGCGACGCCAGCCTCTAATTAGATAGAGTGCTGCACGCAAAGTATATAAGACACCGTTGACGGCTTTACCACGAATTCGTCCAGGCCAAAGTTGAGCTGTGCGCGATCGCTGAATTCGGACTCTACCCAAACGTTCAACAGACGGAGCATTAGCTGACTTAAACGCATACCCAGGTTGACTGGTAAAAACCTCAACATCTATTCCTTGTTGGTCTAAATGCCTCACTAGTTCTTCTACTAACTGTCCCGTAGCTGCATAGTCCGGGGGAAAAAACTGCGTGATTACAGACAACTTCAAGGACTTCTGAGTCTTGAAAGAATGTTGATCCCTCGCTTCTAATTGAGTAGAAATGGATAAAAACAATTTTTGATTAATCCATTCATTAAGTCTCATCGGTTGTACCCTACAGTGTAAATCTTGCTTGAGGCGCTACTGAAGCCATTAATTCACATATCAAACCTACATAGTTTGATAACTATGTTTCAATTTGCTCCAGGTTGCTGTATTAATTAACAGGTGTAAAAAATATCTATGCATATACATACAAGTATGTCTTTGAGCTATGTGAATCAAATTACACGATTAGCACAAAAAATATGCAATGAAAATAATTACACTCTACCCACGTTGCCAAGGAGGTAGGTTGAGCAAATTATTATTTACTAAATTTTCTATAGCAATCCAATTTGATTAATGAAATTACTTGCGTAGTGAGGACACAGGGAACACAAAAGAAGGGATATAGATGTGTACTGAGTTTTTTCAAAAATCAAACATGAGTTCTATAGCAAAAAACCGAATCCTAAATCAAAGAAAAATTTGAGTAGGAGAATTCTGTTTAATCTCAAAAAAATCTTTGCTAGGAATGCAATTTATTTTATATTGTGCTCCTTATTTCTCTAAACTTTATAAAAGCAATCACCTACCGAATTATATATATACAGTAATTGCGGATTAAATTTTAATTTTGTTTTATTTATTTACATCATTAGTCTCTGTTGAGTATTTTTGAATGAAAGTGAACAGAGAACAGCTTTCAAGGATAGGTATTTAGATTTCAGAAAAATAATTGGGAATATTCTCAATTATTGAACGTAGTTTTAAGTTTTTAGATAAGCATTGTAGTTCTAAAACTCAAAAAATAGACCTAATTTAAAAAAGCCTGCTCATGATAGACAGGGAACACTAGATCACCCACGTTAACTTGAAAAGCGAAAGGTAGAAAGTAGGAAACAAGAGGAATACTGCATGCTTTCTGCCGTAATCACTTGCAGAAAAGGGTTGAAGTTTGACTCAAAATCAGAGATTCAGAGTTTTGCAATCAGTGTAGTACTGTTAGCAAAGTGGGCAAATAACACCCAAAAATTTACACTTATTGCAACCTTTTACTTTTTGCCTTCTGCCTTCTTCACCGTAGCAATCCTCTAGTCAGAGCGATTACCGGACAACGCTTCAATCTGTTCTCCAATACAAAGGTTCTTTTGCTCATAAATGAAAATTTATGTAAATAAGTTTCCCACGTCCTGGAAACTTTTCAAGAGGAAAGCAAGACTTGAAACTTTCACCTCCTTTGATAAATGCAATTTTGACTCCAATGTTTGTTTCCAAACGACAATTACAGTTGCAGAAACTAGGTTTTTGATGTCATTAACAATTAATAAGCATTTACAAAGTTTTATAGAGCTTTGTGCTTTTAACTGCTTATTCTATTCGATATATTATTACAATACCATGTTTCCAATTTACTTGCGTACTTCATCATAAATTTATGTTTTAAAAAAATTTTTGTATATAATCTTTATAAAAATATCATGCTCCTATTGATATATCTTACTTTAAAAAAAACCTTGTATTTGTATGAAAGATTACTGGTATTTAGACTACACTGATTTATATTTATGAAAATTGTCTCTTTGAATGCTATGCACTAAAGTAAATTTAAATGTCACACAGAATACTTTAGCAACATTTAATACTGAACTGTTACAGTTAATCGTTATATCCAATTATTTATATTTTTGACATATATAATGAGACTGAGAAAACTAATGTATTAATTTAGATAGTAGTGAACTATGATTTATCTATAAATTCAGTAAATCAAAAAGTCTTTTCTGAATAGCGATGGCTACGCATACCGCAGGAATTACCAACAAATATCCACGTGTACTTAAGTATTAATTATTACTGAGCATATAGAAATAGTTATTTCGTATATATATTAATCACTAGGAAAAACTAAACATCATAGGTTTATCAATACTTTGACATTGTTGTTGCCGTTTTCTGAAAAGCTTAAATCTAAACCGTTTGGAGTATGATGTATTAACTAAGCTTGGAGTTATTACATATTAAGTATTTGTTCAAACGATTATCTAAATCATAGATAACTAAATTACTAAGTTTTAATACTAATTACTAAGTATCAATACAACGATGGAAAATAATTCTTATCAATTTCCAGGTTATGACCGCAATAGTAACTCTGTACCGACATCTCTCCAGCCACAACCTTTTGCGGGAACTGAAGATTCGAGAAATAGTTGGAGTTTTCGTGAATTTCTTGGTCTTGCAAGACGACGAATGCTAGTAATTGCTGGGGTAACTACTGTTGTGATGGTAGCTTTTGTCGTTAATCTGAAATTGAACCAGAAGCAACCAGAATATGAAAGCAATTTTCAGCTATTAGTGGAACCCGTGAATGATGACAGCAAAGCAGTGGATGTTGTCAAAGATACTAACTCAACCACTAGCAGTGGTCTAGATTATGATAGCCAAATTCAGGTTCTCAAAAGTCCTGAACTAATGAATAGCCTTATTAAACAGTTGCAAGTATCCTATCCAGACATCAGTTATGATGAGCTAATTAATACTTTGCAGATTAATCGTTTAGGTGAAACCAAGATTATAGAAGTCAGGTATCGCAGCAACGATCCCAAGAAGATTAAAGTAGTTTTAGACAAAATTTCTGACGAATATATAGAATATAGCCAGGAAAGACGGCAAACTAAATTACGTCAGGGGATTAATTATGTTGAAAAACAACTGCCCTTTCTGCAAAATCGGGTTGATCAGATTCAAAGAGAATTACAAACTTTTCGGCTAAATTATAAATTTAACGACCCAGAAGCCGAGGCCAAACAGATTGATGAGCAAATTGCCATTTTGTCTGAGCAACGAGAAAAGGTTGATATGCAATTGGGGCAAACTCGCTCCAATGTCGATATTTTAAAGGGAAAAGACGGAGCTGCGGCTATACTGAACAATGCTTTGTTATATCAGCAGTTACTTACTCAGATTCGTCAGTTAGATTCTTTGATTGCTCAGGAGTCAACACGTCTGCAAGAAGACAATCCCACTATCCAAACATTGAAAGATAAACGTGCAAGCTTATTGCCCTTACTAGAGAATGAAGCACAGCGCTTTTTAGATGTAAAACTTTCTGAGACTGGTGCTCAAGTTCAGACTTTAGAAGTGCAAAGACAAGAGATAGATAAAACTATACAAAAGCTTGAACAGAAACGTAAAAGATTGCCAGTACTAGCAAGACAATATAAAGCACTACAGCAAAAATTACAGCTCACTACAGATAGCCTAAATCGGTTTCTATCTACCCGCGAAAACCTCCAAATTCAAGTATCTCAGACAGAATTAGGATGGCAGCTGCTTAAGAAGCCGATTCAACCTGAAAAACCCATAGCTTCTTCTGACATCGGACGAAATTTACTAGTAGGATTGGTCACAAGTTTAATATTGGCAGTCGGTGTCGCCTTACTCATTGAAAAACTTGACAATACATACCATAGTGCCAATGATCTCAAGGACAAGCTGAAATTACCATTATTGGGAAATATTCCATTTGAAAGGCAACTCCAGATTAGTAAATCCTCTGCTTCCAAAGAAAATATTCCTCTAGTACGAATCTTAGATTTGCCACATGACAGTAATTTGGGATTGGCGACCATACAGGATCAAGACTACAGCAACCATTCTGTAAAATTTTTGGAAGCTTTACGGTTACTTTATACAAACATTCAACTTCTCAGTTGCGATCGCCAAATGCGTTCTATCATTATTAGTTCAGCTGTGTCTGGTGATGGCAAGTCTACTGTTGCCTTCCATCTAGCTCAAATAGCTACAGCAATGGGGCAAAGAGTGCTACTTATAGATGCAAATTTGCGTCATCCTGTAATTCACACCCTTGCAGAGTTAAATAACTTATGGGGATTGAGTAATTTAATTTCTACAAATTTGTTACCAGGGGAAGTAATTCGGAAGTTTCCTTCTATGAGCCAATTATCTGTGATCACAGCTGGGCCCATACCCCCTGATCCCACAAAGTTGCTGTCGTCCGAAAAAATGAAGCGCCTGATGGCAGATTTTCATAATAACTTCGACTTAGTGATTTATGACACTCCCTCCCTACTGGAACTAGCTGATGCTAGTTTGTTAGCACCAAATACTGATGGGATTTTATTAGTAGTGAGAATTGATAAAACAGATTCTTCAAAAATACAACAAGCTTTAGATCACCTGAAAATTTCCCCGATGAATGTCTTAGGTATTGTTGGTAACGGACAAAATAATTTTAATGATTAAGAGCTTTCTAAAGCGGTTAGAAAACTTGAATTGCCTATTAGATCAAGCTTTTTGTTAAAGCGGGTGATGGGACTCGAACCCACGACGTTCACCTTGGGAAGGTGACATTCTACCACTGAATTACACCCGCAGATAGTTATTGGCTTTATTTAAACCAATAGTTATCATATCACTATTTGCGAACTTACTGATTTAAGACAAAGCTTGATTGTGTTGACGATGGTAGCTGAAAAAACTCAATTAAGTACCGTGCTTTAATAAATGAGCTTATTGATACATTTACACCATTAAACAAAATTTTATATACATTAATATTAAGTATATACCACGCCTTCATACAGGTTCGCAATAAAATACAAGTTATTTTTTATACTCAAACCGATAATTTATTTATATAAATAATCTGGTCGCTTCGTCTACCCTTTATAAGTCACACAGCATGTGTATCTAGATCACCGTCAACCAGTGATTAAATATGAAAAACTGATTAAGCTGATTAAGCTAATGTACATTTATGCAATTGGAGTAATACAGCAGTAATGTCTTTTGCTATACTAGCCTTTTATTTAACTTACTCACACCACAATCCCTATTAAAGCTTTGCGCTACAAGGAAACAAGCCTATCATGCAATCTAAGTATACATAAAACTAGCGTCCACACCTATACCTGAGTTACAAATGAGCAATCTGTATTGTCTGAAACTCCAGCAAGGGCGATCCTAAGTTATGCAATTTTGAAATCAATCAATAAAATCAGTAAACAATTACTATCTACTTGAGTAACCAGATATGTTCAATGCCACTGAAATTTTAATTGACGCCTTTGTAAATCAAATTCGTGAAGGTTATCGTCGCACCTATGGCTGCTTAAAAAACGAATATGAGGATATTATAGCTTGGGCTGGTAATATGGCTTTGGAAAACATTGCTAATAGTGACGCTCTCTATCATAATGTTGAACACACTGTATTAGTCACCCTTGTAGGTCAAGAAATTCTACGTGGCAAACACATCAGAGAAGGTGGTGTATCTAGTGAAGACTGGTTGCACTTTATCATTTCCTTAGTATGCCATGATATTGGCTATGTTAAGGGAGTTTGCCGACAAGACCGGGAGGCATCAGGCTTGTATGCCACAGGCAAAAATGGCAGAATGATTTCTCTGACTCCCGGCGCTTCTGATGCCAGTCTGACACCGTATCATGTAGATAGGGCCAAGCTGTTTATTGATGAACGTTTTGGCGGTCACAAATTGATAGATGGTGAGGTAATTAAGAGCAATATTGAATGGACTCGGTTTCCCGTACCTAGAGCAGAGGATCATCAAGATACAAATAGTTTTGCAGGGTTAGTACGTGCTGCGGATTTGATTGGGCAATTAAGTGATCCGCGTTATTTAAAGAAAATTACTTCTTTATTCTACGAGTTTGAAGAAACAGGGATGAATAAAGTTTTGGGTTATCAAACTCCTGCCGATTTACGCTATAACTATGCCAAGTTTTACTGGCATGGTGTCTATCCTTATGTCAAAGATGGACTACATTACTTATCACTAACACAGCAAGGAAAACAAATTCTTGCTAATTTATATTCAAATGTGTTTGTTGTAGAACACGAAAAACAACAGGAAGAACAGCGGTATTTAGTTGAGCAGCTACATGCTTAAATATTAGTCAAGAGTCAAGAGTACAGACGCGATTAATCGCGTCTGTACAAGAGTCAACAGTCCAAAGTCAAAAGTTTAAAATCTACACTCAGCCCGTTGATTGACCCTTGACCCTTGACCTTTGATCCTTAACTATTGACTCAAAATTATGGACTGGTGGCGACGACTCAAGAAAAATCCTTTGGCACGATTTGGGGCAATTTTACTGTTAGTTTTCTATTTGGCAGTAATTGCGGCTGATTTCGTGGCTCCCTACGACCCTTATGCCTCTCAACCCAATGGTTCGCTGCTGCCACCAACTAGGGTGTACTGGGCTTCTCAGTCAGGGCAGTTTATCGGGCCTCATATTTATCCGACGACTCAAGGAGACACAAACCTAGAAACAGGCGATCGCAAATTGATTGTAGACTTCACAAAGCCCTCACCTTTGCGCTTGTTTGTCTCTGGCCCAGAATACCGTTTGTTGCAAGTGAGTTTGCCATTACCTCCCAGCTGGGATGAAGTCACAATCATTCCCGGTATTCCCTTGAATTGGCATTTGTTTGGCGCAATAGGCACAGCAAAATTTAACCTTTTAGGGACTGATGATCAAGGCCGCGACCAATTTAGTCGCCTACTACATGGTGGTCGCATCAGTATGTTTATCGGGATTTTTGGTATTATTATTACCTATCCCCTCGGTTTATTAATCGGTGGAATTTCCGGCTACTTTGGAGGTGTAACTGATAGCATCATCATGCGTTTAGCTGAAGTGCTAATGACTTTCCCCAGTATTTATCTTTTGGTTACTTTGGGAGCAGTCTTACCAGCTGGTTTAAGTAGTACCCAACGCTTTTTGCTGATTGTCGTGATTACTTCGGTTATTGGCTGGGCTGGTTTAGCAAGAGTAATTCGCGGACAGGTATTATCAATAAAAGAGCGGGAATTTGTCCAAGCGGCGCGTGCAATGGGTGGAAACCCACTTTATATCATCCTCCGCCACGTTTTGCCGCAAACAGCTACTTATATAGTTATCTCTGCTACTCTTGCGATTCCCAGCTTTATTGGCGCAGAAGCAATACTAAGTCTAATCGGCTTGGGCATTCAGCAACCAGACCCCTCCTGGGGTAATATGCTTTCTTTGGCAATCAATGCTTCTATTTTGGTGCTGCAACCTTGGCTAATCTGGCCGCCAGCAGTGCTAATTATCCTCACGGTACTAGCATTTAACTTACTTGGTGATGGGTTGAGAGATGTGCTAGACCCCCGTAGCTTGCGAAGATAAGCTTGACTAGGTAATGCCTAAAACCTATTCGAGTAATTTGTGAGCTACATCTAGGCGGAGCGATCGCTCATCACTTTCGTGCAGAATGTGTATATAGCTGTTTTAGTCTAAACGCCAATTTTGGCATGATGGGGCTAAAACAGTTCTGTAAGTTTAATGTAGTATACTTGAAATAAATTTACGGTAATAAGTATAAAATATACAGGGATGTTTGTTGAAGAAAAATTTTAGAGAATTTTTTTCAAAAATATCTTGACAAATAATCAAATGAAAGTTATTAACTTAAATACCAAGGAGGTAAAAGAGATCTGAGTCCAAAAGTGAGACATAAAGAAAGCAAAACTCCGTCGCAGCTGTTGTGAGCTTGCTGCGGCGGAGAGAATAAAAATTGGAATACCAAAAGAGAGCAGGCAAAATGCTTGCGCCACAAGGATAGAAAGGGATAAAAAACTTAGAAGGAAATTACCTTTTACCTTTTACCTTGTGCCTTGTCTCCCCCTTGGCGTTTCCTACTGTGCTATGTACAAAATATAGTTTTTACTTGGAGGGAAAAGTATTCTAAAGATCAATTTTTATGTATCATACTGAACGCTAAATACAAGCAAGTACTCGAAAAAGGTTGATTTAAGGCTGTTTCCAGGATTGTTGCGAATATTCAAAGAAACAATAAATAAAAAATTAAATTTAGTAGAAACGCTGTAGTGAATGAGAAATTGCACCGAGTGCAGTTACATCAACAGTTTTTGTGGGTGGGAATTGGTTGTCAACGAGGAACCTCTGGACAATTGATTGATAAAGCAATTTGGCAAATATTTCAAGAAAACCAACTTTCCCAAAATGCGATCGCAGGTATTGCTACCATAAATACTAAAGCCTCAGAAGTTGGCTTATGGGAAATTTGCCGCCTACGCAATTGGACTTTAAAAACCTTTTCTGCGGAAATCCTTCGCACCGTCTCTGTTCCCAACCCTGCCACAATCATCGACCAAGCAGTGGGAACGCCTAGCGTAGCAGAAGCGGCTGCTATTCTAGCAGCTTCTCAACTTACCCCGTCCTTAACATTTCCTTTCTTTGCAAGCACAGAGGTATTGAGGGTGGCTTGCTTAGTTCCTAAACAAGTATTCCGGCAAGGGCAACAAGGCGCAGTGACGGTAGCTGTTGCCCAACAATTAGATAAAGGACGCATGTAGAGACGAGTATAGCGTCTACGTCCTTACTCTTGCGTTCCACTACATTTATATTTTTTCCTAATCAACCACTCTCAGAACATAGTTGATGATGCTAGAGACAATCGCTAGCACGATGGAACCCAACAAAGCAGGTAAAAAACCCCTAATTTCAAAACCAGAACCAGGAGTCAAAACACTTGCTAGCCAAAGAGTCAAGGCGTTGAGTACAAATGTAAATAAACCAAAGGTAAGTAAGGTAATTGGAAACGCTAAAATACGTAAAATTGGTCGAACAAATGCATTAACTAGACCTATAACAATAGCGGCAACAAGGGCAGCCACAAAAGTCTTGACAATAAACCCTGAAACGATATTAGCAGTGATCAATAACGCCACCGCAGTACCAAGCCAAGTGAATAAAAAGTGCCGCATAAGATTTTTAGATAAATTAACAGTAGTTTAATTACTTTCATTATTGCCTAGTGTGGGGTGAAACACTCTCAGACTAAGTCTTACACACTAGACCTGCCTTAAAAATAGGGACTAGGGACTGGGGACTGGGGAAGAGATATTTTTATTGTTCGTTGTGAGTTCCACTCATGGAGTCTCTTGCATAAATGCTTAGATTGTCATGTTGAGCAAAGCAAAACATCTCGGAGATTCTTTCCTCCACTACGTTACGGTCAGAATGACACTAATAGTTTTCTGACTTTTGCAAGAGGTCTACTGTACAGATTAAACATCATCTGTATTCAGAACATAGTTAGTCTTGTCTTCAGATATTGCTTGCTAAGAATGCAAAAATGAGACTTTACAGCAGCTTGTAAAATGGGCATTGTAATGCCCACCCTATTGTGGTCTATTCATAAAAACCCGCTGTAAAGTCTGATAAATCCACATCACGTACTTGATTATCTCTTTTAATGCGTAAGTCCTACAGACATCGCCCTTTTCGACTCATAAAGTTGCCGTCCTCTTTTGTCAACCCAAAAGTAATGTAATTTTTCAGCACTGGCACTGATTGATACTTCTTAATCGGGGTATCTTTATCGTATTGTAGGATGTACCATGAAGTGAACTTAAAAAATTAATACAAAGCACCAAACCTCATAGAGGCGTCTTTGTTATGGCTAACGCCGCGAAAGAACCTCCCACGTGGAGCTACCAACTACGCCGTCAGCTTCTAAACCATAGCGTTTTTGTGCGGCTTTTACCGCCGCCTCGGTTGTCTCACCAAAATCTCCATCAAGACCGCCATCCAGGAAACCAAGCTTTTGCAATCTTTCTTGCAACTTAGTAACTTCAGAACCACGCATTCCTAGACGCAAAATTGGCCATCCTTCTGAGGTGTATTGAATACCTGGGGTTCGCTTACTACTTGGGGTTGGTTTAATTGGCGTAGTTTGCCCAGTACGTCTGGCTGACTGAGTTCGGGTAGTAGACGCAGTACGAGACGAGGGTTTCTGTTGCCTTGGAGTTGTACTTTGTCTGGGGTTAGCAGGCCTTGGCTCCGAGCTAGAATTTGCAGTAGTAGACGTAGTACGACGCGGTGTCTGTGGCTTTGGAGTTGTACTTTGTCTGGAGTTAGTAGGTTTTGGCTCCGGGCTGGATACAATTTGACTTGCAGGTTGTCTTGGGGGGTTTGGACTGGAGTTTACAACCCTAGTAACGTTGCTAGGCTGGGTTGGAACGGGAAAATTTGTCGCTGAGTTAAATGTTGGCTGAGGTGAAGAGGTGGTTGATGTCACTTTCGGTTCGTTAGGGAAAAGTCTTTGCCAAGTACTAGCATCAACAACACCATCTGGACTCAAGCCAGCTGCTTGCTTAAACCGGGAAACAGCGCTAGCCGTATTATCGTTATAGATGCCATCTACTGCACCTGAGTAAAAGCCCAAAAGTTTAAGAGCTGCCTGAAGTTCAGACACACGTTCTCCTTGGCTACCAACTTTCAGGGTAGGGCGGTTAATGCTATCTCCAAAACTTACTTGGGCAATTTTTTGTGGCGCTGCAATTGACACTACAGCAAAGGAGCCAATGAGTAAAGGCGTACAAAAGAACAGGACTATTTCAATCCTTGATAGAAATTTAGACCTCTTTGTCCACCTATCTTGTTGCCCGTCTTTTATTCTACGGCAAATTACAGTGGTTTCTAGTGCGCGTAAGTAGTTCAAGATACTTGCTTTCAGGCTGCCTTTCATGGAATTTCCACCGGAAACTTCTGATGCTATATAGTACAGCCGCTTGATTGAGAAAACAGCTGATAATACTGCGATCGCATATAATTTACCCTAGACGATGGCACTATTAATTGCTTCTTCTTGACCAACTAAAGACAAATAAGGTTCCTGTAAGTATTTACCAGCTGCGGCGATGGCATCTTTGACACTTACAACCGCAATGAGTTCTTGAAACTTTTTATCAAAATCAATTCCTAAGCCTAAAATTTCATACCAGCCGTATATCTGAGCAATTTGTCCGTTCGTTTGTTTACCCAAGGCGTACTGTCCCAATATCTTGTTTTTAGCTGATTGCAGTGCGCTTTCTGATACTTCTGTGGTAAATAGTAAATCTACTTCTGTCCGCAGTCCTTCCAGAGCTATGCTGGTATTCTCCGCTGCCGTGCCCATGTAAACCAAAAATGACGCTGGAAACAGTCTTGTTGGGTAAAATGCGGATACCTCGTAAGCTAAGCCTCGCTTTTCCCGCAATTCGACAAACAAGCGGCTAGAAAGCCCATTTCCCAAGTAGGTAGAAAGTAACTTCAGTGGGGCATAGTCAGAAGAACTCACCGATGGGCCTAAGTAACCTAGCATTACAATTGATTGTTGTGTATGTATAGGCTTGAGTTTTGGTTGCGGTTCTACCTTAATTTCAGGCAAATTTAATACAGGTAGCGCTTGGGTTGGAACTTGCCAATCACCAAAAACTTTTTTTACCAAATCAACTGCATCTGTTGGTGTGACTCGCCCAGCAATACTAATTACCACATTATCTGGACGAAAGTAAGTTTGATGATACTGCACTAAATCTGCACGAGTTATACTGCCCATTGTTGTTTCATCTCCTAGTACCGACATAGCATAGGGATGATTTTGGTACATTACCTGGCGCATTTGCTCAAAGGCCACAGTAAACGGTTGTTCTTGTTGTGAGCGAATGTCTTGTAGTGCTAGACGCCGTTCTAGTTCAACTTGGGTTTCGGGAAATGTGGGCGATCGCAAAATCAGCCCTGCCAATGCTAAAATTTCAGCAAAATCAGATGATACCGTCTTCAAAGACAGCAAAAAATAATCATTAGAGCTATCTGTACTCAAACTCGCTCCCACAGACTCTACTTTTTCAGCAATTTCCAAGCTAGAGAGTCCATCACATCCCTTTGTCATCACCGCTGATAGCAAATGCGCTAACCCCGCCTGCTCCCGCTTTTCGCAACAACTACCAGCACGCACAAAGACTCGCGCCGCAATGATATCAGCAGCCGGATTTTCTGCCACCAGCACTACAATGCCATTGTTCAACACGGTGCGATGGATAGGGGAATTTTGCAGCAAAGTTGTCATTTGTCATTTGTCCTTTATCATTTGTCATTCGTCATTTGTCCTTTGTCCTCTCTTACAAAGTTGAGCCAGTCGCTTGGGCGGGTTTCCCGACTTGTGCGAACTGGCGTCTAATCTAAGGAAGCCTTCGCTCAGACTTTGTGCTTTGTCCTTGACTAATGACTAATGACTAACAAGGTTTTAGTATGGTAACTGCGTAATTCTGTGGTGAAAGATATTGTTTAGCCAGTTGTTGCAGTTCTTGGGTATCAAACGACTGAATCTGCTGAGGATATGTCACTGCTAATTCAGCTTGAGCGATGGTATTGTAGTAGCCATAAAGCCCCGTGAGCTGATTTGGCGTTTCGGTAGAAAACGCATACTCATTACAAAGCAGCCTGCTTGTGCGAGCAAGTTCATGTTCGCTAATTCCGATAGTTTGCAAATCATCCAAATGAGTGCAAATCAAAGATTCAACTTGCTCCAGATTTTCTGGTTCCAACCAGGCAGTAATTGTAAATAAACTCGATTCTCGTTGTAGGGAAAAATTACTGCAAATTCCCTGCACCAATTGCATATCCTCCCGCAAATCACGTACCAAGCGCGAAGTCCGTCCTTCTGCTAATAACACTGACAACAAATCTAAACCATAAGCAGTGCGGAGTTCCTCTACTCCTGGTACTAACCACGCCATCAGCAGCCGCGCTTGTTCTATGCGTGGTAAACACAGTTCTTGACGGCGGATTTTTGTTATTGCTGGCTCTGCCACTTTTTTAGACTGTGGACAATCAGGACGTTTGGCAAAATCAGAAAATGAGCGATTTACCATTTCCCAGGCTGGTTGCTGAGCAATACCCCCGACAATCACCACTGTCATATTTTCCGGCTGATAATGAGTGCGGTGAAAACAGCGCATTGCTTCTGGTGATTGCTGCATCAAATCGTGCTCACTACCTAACACTGAACGCCCATAAGGGTGGTGTTGATAGATGCTTGTAATCAGGGATTGGAATCCTATCCAGTCAGAATCATCTTGGCAAGCGCGAATTTCCTCCAGTACTACATCACGTTCGCGGACAAATTCATCTTCGGGAATTGCTGCATTCAACAGCAGTTCTCCCAAGTGGGGCAAAGTATCTTTCAGGTAAGGGGCTGCTGTGGTGAGGGAGTAATGAGCATAATCATAACTCGTAGCCGCATTACTCACGCCACCCCTATTTTCAACATTGTGATCAAACATTCCAGGGGGTAGCGTCGCCGTACCTTTAAAAATCATGTGTTCTAAAAAGTGTGCCATTCCAAACCACGGTTCTGGCTCTAGGGTAGCTCCAGCACGCACCCAAACATCAGCCACAACTACAGGGGTAGTGGGAATTTCTTGATGAATAAATGTTAAACCATTGTCGAGTCGGAAAACCGAGGCTGGAAACACAGTATTAATTGGTTTTTGTGACAATTTTTTGTAGCTTTAACCACAATTTGCAGCAATTTTGTCATCTTAACTCTGAACGATACCTAAATTAGAATCAATTTATACAGATTTTGTTTTCATAAACAGGCGTTACTAACTTTTAAGTTACAGAAGATTAAATTTGTTTGATTAATACAGCTAAAATGCTTACTAAGACTTGTTTGATATTTTATGTTTTTAATTTCTTATTGTTATTATAAGTTGTACTAATTTAAATAGTTAAAGCTCCCAAGTTCTGATTAACTTTGGGAGCTAATAATTTTGAGTTCACCGCGACGCCGTTTTACCTAAGTTTATGACCTGGTTAAACCAGGTGGGAACCTAAATTCCTCGTTTAAAGTTTCCGGGTACATGCCCGGTCTACTGCCACGAGAACAGTTGACTCCCTTGTCTTTAAAGGCATAGATCAAAAAACTTGATGGCAGTCACCAACGTCGTAGTGCAACTAACTCATTATAGCCTTCCAAAAGATGCTGTGTATTCCATATCGGAATTTTCTAGAAAAGTTAACTGGGATACCAGATGGATTCTATGGTGTGGGCGATCGCGATCGCACTCAATCTATCCTGGTGCTGATTATCCAACAGAACAGTAACATGTCCCAACTTTCGCCCAGGACGCGATTCACTTTTCCCGTACCAATGAACGTGTGCTTGGGGAATTTTTGCTAATTGTTGGCGCTTGCTTTGATAGTCGCTTTGAGAATTTTCGTACCCTAGTAGGTTGACCATCACAGCACCAGCGCACTGCAAAGCAGGATTACCCAAAGGTAAACCACAAACTGCTCGAAGGTGCTGCTCAAACTGAGAAGTTTCACAAGCGTCAAGGGAGAAATGTCCCGAATTATGGGTGCGGGGGGCGATTTCATTAACCAGAATTTTGCCATTAGCACTCAGAAATAGCTCAATCCCAAAAACGCCTACTACTTGTAAGCTATTTAATAGAGTGTGTGCGATCGCTTCAATTTCCGCTGCTTGATTAGGCGTAATCTGAGCTGGAGCAATTACCCGCCGACATACCTGTTGTTCTTGTTGAGTTTCCACAACTGGATAGGTTACAACATCCCCATATACAGAACGCGCCGCAATTATTGCCAATTCTCTTTCAAAAGGTACAAATTCTTCTAACAAGAAAAGTGGTTGACTTAAAGTTTTTGTTGCGGTTTCATTTAGCTTTTGTTGTAAAGCAGCAAAGTCCTGAATTATAAAAGTACCTTGACCGTCATATCCGTGGCGTCGGGATTTGAGGACTACTGGAAAGCTCAAATATCTCATTTTAGACTTGAGATGTTCTAGCTCGTCGAGGGCAAAAAACTGGGGGACAGGTAATCCCAAATCGCGCAAATAGCAACGCTGATGATATTTATCTAAAAGAGGAGCCAAGGCTTCTAACCTAGGGCGGAAGCAAACGCCTTTTTGCGCTACCAAGGATAAAGCGTCTAAATTAACAAACTCGTTTTCAAAAGTGATGACATCGCATTTCTTCGCTAATATTTCTGTGGCGCTAGCGTCATCAACTGGGGCGAAAACAATTTCTTGAGCAATTGACACAGCTGGATCATCCTGACTAGGAGTTTGCAATACCAATTCCACACCTAGCTTTTTTGCTGCATCTCCCATCATCCAGGCAAGCTGCCCACCACCAATTATACCAACACGCTTCATTTACATCCCAGAGAATAACTAGTTTCCACGCCAGTTTTAGAATTCACACCACTAGCTTTACCGCACAGTTCTTTGATTTGCACCTTATCTAAAACTGCATCTGTGAAATCTGCCCCGTCTATATTCACATCAGTAAAGATGGCGCGGAGCAAAAGAGCCTCTTTGAAAACTGCATCGCTCAAATCAGCTTTAGTCAAGTTTACCTGATCAACCATTGCGTTAGTTAAATCCGCTCCGTGCAGATTCGCTTGCGTCATTACCGAAGCGCTCAATACTGCTCCCCTCAAGTCCGCGTCTGTAAAGTTGGCCAGTTCCATGTTGGCGTTAGAAAACTCCGCAGCTTGCAAGCTCTCACCAGAAAAATCGTGTCTTGTCAACTCTGCATTGCTAAATGACAGTGGATGAGTCCAGTCTGCCGCCAGTGCGGGATGAGCCGCGCACCATATTATAAGCCCCAGAAGTAACGCTAACCCTCGCCGCAAAAACATATTGCTAGCCAATTTTGTATCTTATAGCTGCATTTTTAGCTTATCGCATTTGAATATTAGCTTGAGTCTCAGAATTCACAATGAGTTAACAATCGAAAGCAATAGCTCATTAATATGTTTACAATTCTTGATTTTATAGTTTGATTTTTAGGATATGCACAGTTATATTAATTCAGCGATTGTTTGCTGAATCATTTACAATACTTTACTTTCTACCTTAGAAGTAAAGTTTATTGTCATTTCCTTTAAATAGCCTCTAGCGACTGTTAGCCTCTTAATTAAGGAAAGCAACATTTGAGCGTAATTAAATGTGTCTTATGTGCTTGGCAAAGCAGAATAATCTTATATTCACTTTAATAGCGCTCATCTAATTCGTCAGGAATCTCCAAGATATTTATATTTCGCCAACTATACAAATTCAACAAGCCGAACTCACAACCCCGACGATGATGAATCATTACTCTCTTCAATGGATCGAGGCATGGTGCCAAGAAAATGGCTGGACAGATTTGTTTGTCGAGCGGCGTAACAACTTTTGGGCTTTTCCTCCCGGCGGAGTAATGCCTGAACCAATTCCCTCTAAAGTTCTCAGAACAATTAAAGCCGAAAAAGGATTAACTTTTGAGGAACGTTTATGGTCGATGTCCGCAGTAATTGGGACAATTTTAGCTGTTCTTTTTACCTTTTGGCTCCAGTCTCCAATGCCATTAGTTTTGGCTTTTGCTTTTAACGCTGTTACGGTGGCTCAATTTGAACTTGAGGATGCCTAAATTCTTAGTTTGAACTTTGCTATTAAAAACTGCTCTTGCCTGTTAATCTCAGCAAGAGCAGTTTTTAATTGAAGAATAAGAGACGAAATTAACAAAGCTTCAGTTAATAGATAAACTTGCTTTTCACTTATCAGTTGACACAAACCTTTTAGTACACTAAATACATTCTACTACTATTCTGTCTTCATCATAACTCCTGGGTAATTCATTGACATCTTCTAGAAATTTTACGTTGCATATTTTATATTGTTGTCCTCGTATGATTAGAAAGAATTCTTTCTTGGCTCCTACTACTAATTTAGCGTGATGCTGTTTTAAAAATTTTTCTATCTGTTGGAGTATTAATTCTGGATGGCTGTCTAGTTTAAGTATTTCCATTTGAGTTATGTCAGGTATTATTTTCCTTGTTTTTTTAAACCAAAAGATAAGCCAGGTGATTCTGGAATATTATTCAATTCTTTACAATTAATAATATTCCAAGTTCCTCCTTCGTCATCAATAAAACTTACATAACTTTCAGGACTGACTCTATTTTCATGAATTCTTAAATTATTTATGTCGCTGTAATACAATTGAACATGAGCATCATATGAAATAGATGGGTTTGTAAATGGAAGAAATGCTGGAGAGTAAATACGAAACCAAGAACAATTAATTTTTGGGTGTGTATTTCCTGATTTTAGTATTACTTGAAGGGTTATATCTTTATAGTATCCTTTCAGAAAATGGCATACTTTACTGAAGGATATATTAGTTAATTGGCTGAAAGCCTTGCTATATGTAAATGGGCGATACTGGATTTGAACCAGTGACCCCATCCGTGTGAAGGATGTGCGCTACCACTGTGCTAATCGCCCAAGACTCCCGATTATATCATGGCTAACGCACAACAATAACAATCAAAATGACAAGATTGGGAAGAATTCCCAATCCCAAATTGCCTTCAATCCCCTTGAGGATAATCGTTCCATAAGGTTGTCGTCTCCCGCAAACTCTGGTGATTGCCATTGGCCAAAATGAGGTGATCTAGCAGCGGAATGTCTAAAAACTGCGCCCCTGCTAATAATTGGCGCGTCAATTCTATATCTTGCTGGCTGGGTTCAATGTTACCAGAAGGATGGTTGTGAGCAACTATTGCCCGCGTTGCTCCTTGACGAATAACTTCCCGAAAAATTTCACGCGGGGAAGCTAGGGTTTCGGTTGCAGTACCAATGGTAATTACTTGTGTGCCTAGCAAGCGATTTTTGACATCTAACAGCAGCACTGCAAAACGTTCTTGTGTCTGCCACATTAAATCTTGACTGAGAGCAGCAGCAGCAACAACTGGACTATCGATTAATGTACGGTCTAGGGGACGAGATTGAAAAGCGCGTTTGCCCAATTCAATTGCCGCCAGTATAGTTGTCGCTTTTGCTGGGCCAATACCAGGAATTTGCATCAACTCTGCGGGGGTGACTTCTCGGAGAACTGCCAAAGGGTCACGCTGGTGTTTGCCTAATTCGGTCAAGATATATTGTCCCAAACCCACCGCTGACAGTTTTCCCGGCCCTTGACCAGTGCCTAGAAGAATTGCAATTAATTCTGCTGTAGCTAAAATTTTGGGGCCATGGGTCATTAGCCGCTCACGCGGACGTTCATTTGTGGGTATATCGGCAATTCTGAGGCAATAGGTCATAGAAGAACTAAGAGAATAGTCACCTTAGTTGGAACTATCTTTAGTTATCCCTTGTTTGCTTTCATAATCATCTTTATTTACGAAAATCTTTAATTTTGGCCAATTTTCTCTTTTTTGCACATTTTGCTATCAGAGTAGAGACATTGCATTGCAACGTCTCTACATGGTCTATCTGTCACATTCTTTTTTTAAATTGGTATTACATCTACGGTTAAGCAGTTTTATTTCTCGTCAGGACGGCAATCTGAAGGTTAGCCATTGGTGTTTAGCGTCAAGTTAGCATGAGGTTATCTATGAAGCTAGCTATGATGTGGCGTTATAAGTGTGGTAATTGAGCTTAGATTCAGTGTTAGTTTACTCGATGTAGTTTAATAATTTGTCAGATATCTCCGATATGAAATTAGACGTTCGTGACGGTTTTCATTTGACCAGCATTTACCCCACAGATAAAGCTGCTTACTTGGAACATCTCAACGATAGAAGTATTTCCGATGCAATTCCTGTCATTCCTTATCCATATACAGAAGCCATCGCAGATTGGTGGATACAGCATAGGCTGAAGTTTTTGAGAGAAACTGGAAGAGAAATATCTTTTGCACTTCGCAATTCTGAAGGTTATTTAATTGGTTCAGTTGGTGTAGATGACTTAAAAGTTGGGAAAGTGCATAGAGCAGAGATTGGCTACTGGCTAGCTAAAGTATATTGTGGGCAAGGATTAGCTACTGATGCACTCCGTGTTTTTGTTCAATATGCGTTTGATCATCTCGAAGTGACTCGCTTAACTGCTCATGTTCTTGATTTCAATACCGCTTCAGTAAGGGTTTTAGAAAAAAACAGATTTAAGCTAGAAGGGTGCTTGAGGCAACACACGAGAACTCGAAACGGTATTTTCAATACTCTCGCTTATGGTTTGCTTAAAGGTGAGTGATAGCAGTTTTATGGAGAGGTAAAAATTGATACAGAAAATCGATACCACGTCACTCCCCGTACCCGACCTAGTAAGGAATAATTGCGAGTTTGCGGAAGTCTAGATTGATGCAATGCTGTCACACCCTTACGTGTTATTACTCCTTGGTAATTGGGAAGGAAGTTGTCGTGTGTATAACCCCGCCAAAGATTATAAAGTCATATTTACTGGTTCAACTTACGAAGAGGCTCAATTTTGGTTGCTAGAGGATAAATATGAACCAATTGAAGGGCGTGTTTCTGCATCTGAAATTTGAGCAGTGCGATCGCATGAGCAATAGCCCAGCCCAAAACCGTGCTGCACTAAACGGGTTCGCAAGCCAGTTCCCTTTATCTTCGCTTGTTATTGGTAGGTTTGCGTTGCTTTCAGCATGTGGTAGGTAATGATTAATTGAGTAAGGGCAAGAGGATAACTTTGGAGTGTCTCACCAGTTGTACCAGCAATTTTGCCTAGTTCTGGGTTACTTTCGCGATCGCATATATTTCGTAAATGCGGCATATCGGAACATATAATATGCTCTAGCTTGTTTACCTGTTCCAAGGTGGCATGACCGTCAACTTCTAAGACATCTACGGGTTTACTCATATCCCGGTCTAGTCCCAGGCGGATCGCTGAGAGGGAATTAATATCGTAGGCTTGCACAATCTGGGTAAAATCTGGGTGGGGAATTGTTGGACGCAGTACCAGGCGGACATTCAGGTGTCCATTGGTTTCATCCTCTTCTTCTGTAGGCGGGTAGAAACTAATTACTATATCAGACCACTGTCGCTGCGGACGGATAAATTGCTCTGAGTCTGGTTCGCGCTTTTCTAGTTCCGCCAGAACTTGTTCAGCGGTATAACCCCGCTTTTGGGTATCTCGTTTGACCTTCCACTTGGCGCGTAATTCTTCAGGAGGCGCAAGATAAACTTTAACGTCATAAGCATCGCGGGCGGCACGGGTAGAATAACCGAGTAATCCCTCAATAATTACGAATTTATTGGGCTTGATGTACTGCGGCGGCTCAAAAGTACCGGTTTTGTGGCTGTAAACTGGCTTGAGGATTGCCTGTCCTGTGCGTAGCAGCGATAGGTGCTGCTGCATAATATCTAGATGGTTGCAGTCAGGGTGGAGGGCAGTGATCCCGATTTCTGCACGTTGTTGACGATCGTAACGATGGTAATCATCTGTGCAGATGAGGGTAACATTTTCAGGGCCGAGTACCTGAGCGATGCCTTTAGTTAGTGTTGTTTTTCCAGCGGCGCTATCACCGACAATACCAAGAATTATTGGACGGCTCATTGATACTCCCCCCTGATATAAGCAATAGTAATAAATTTTTCAGACAATATTTTTTAATATTAAAAGGGATTAGGCAAGTAACTCAAGCTAAGTGTTTGTCTGCAACATCTCTACACATATATTGTCTAAGCGATCGCGTGTTGTAAAATTAGCTCTTTGCTTAGTTATGACAACTCAAACACTAGGACTCGAACAAAACCTATATGAGTATTTACTGTCAGTCTCTCTGCGGGAACCGGAAATTTTGAGCCAATTGAGGCAAGAAACAGCCCAGCATCCAATGGGGAAAATGCAGATTGCTCCTGAACAAGGACAGTTTTTAGCATTATTAGTACAGTTGTTAGGAGCTAAGAAAACTTTGGAATTGGGGGTATTTACAGGTTATAGTTCCTTGGTGGTGGCATTAGCGTTACCGCCAGAGGGAAAAGTTATAGCCTGTGATGTGAGTGAGGAATTTACAGCGATCGCTCGACGCTATTGGCAACAAGCAGGGGTGGCTGATAAAATTCATCTGTGCATTGCTCCTGCAATGGAAACTTTAGATAAATTGCTAGTAGCCAAAGAAACAGAAACTTTTGATTTTGCTTTCATCGATGCCGATAAGAGCAAGTATGATGATTATTATGAGCGATCGCTGCAACTTGTGCGTCCGGGTGGACTGATTGCGATCGATAATGTTCTTTGGTCAGGAAGGGTTGCGGATCCTCAAGTGCAGGACAATCGAACCAAAAAGATCCGCGCTTTTAATCAAAAGTTGCATCAAGACACGCGAATTAGTCTCAGCTTGATACCTATTGCAGATGGTTTAACCCTAGCGTTAAAGAATTAAAAATTTTGCCATAAAGCATAGGATTTGAGAAAAGCAAAAATTATCCCCTTACCCTCTCTTACAAAGTTCTGTTCGCCTTGGCGTTGGCGGAGCCATCGCTATGCGGGTCTTACTGCCCAACCGTTCTAAAAGAACGGTTGCCTTGTGTCCTCTGGACACAAGGGAGAGGCGCAAGGCTTTGCGCCTCTCGGCAGTGAACAGACCATCGGAGGAAGCCTCCGCTCAGACTTTGCGCTTTAACCTTTTCCCTTTCCCCCTCTTGAGAGTCCCCAATTCCCCATGTCCTATGCCCCAGTCCCCTTTAACTGTATCTGTCGCCATTTCTCTTGCTGACGCGCTCTTTTCTCCTCAGTTAAGCCATCAAAACAATAGGCACAGGAAATGCCTTGTTTATACTTGGGAGACATCTTATCTTCTTCAGAAATTGGATACCCACAACTGAGACACAATTCATAAGTCCCTTCTTCTAACCCATGACTGACGGCTACCCGCTCATCAAAAACAAAACATTCCCCTTGCCACAAACTTTCTGCTTCTGGAACTTCCTCCAAATACTTGAGGATGCCGCCTTTGAGGTGATAAACTTCTGCAAATCCTTGAGCAAGCATAAAGGATGAAGCTTTTTCACAGCGAATACCACCAGTACAAAATAGGGCAACCTTTTTGTGTTTAGTTGGATCAAGATGCTGGCGAACATATTCCGGAAATTCTCGAAATGAGTCAGTCTGAGGATTTTGCGCTCCTTGGAAAGTGCCGATATTCACTTCATAATCATTACGAGTGTCAATGACAGTTACTTCTGGATCACAAATCAAATCATTCCATTCTTGGGGGTTGACATAAGTACCAACTTGCTCATTCGGGTCAACTTCAGGCAACCCCAGAGTGACAATTTCTGGTTTCAACCGCACCTTCATCCGCTCAAATGGCGGAGTATCAGTATAAGATTCTTTGTATTCTAGGTCTGCCAAACGGAGGTCAGAACGCACAAAGGAGATAACAGAGTCAACCGCTTGACGCGAACCAGCAATTGTACCGTTAATACCTTCTGCTGCTAGTAAAATTGTCCCCTTGACACCTTGCTCTTGACAGTAAGACAACAAGGAATCTCGTTTGTCGGCAAAATCTGGCAATTTGACAAATTTATACAGTGTTGCAACAACTTGAGTGTTTTCTGACTTCATCTCTTTGACAACGGTACAATATAAGTTAAAATAACGAAGGCAAACAAATTCTGCCTTTTTAATTTTATGGGGGTTTAGCTCAGTTGGTAGAGCGCCTGCTTTGCAAGCAGGATGTCAGCGGTTCGAGTCCGCTAACCTCCACTAGTATCCTCGACCGCCTGGAAATGAATTTCTAGGCTAATAGCAGAAGTCCACCTAAGTGGACTCAAACCCATTAATAGTCGTCTTGAGACGACTTGAGCTATTAGCCTGAGATTTTAATCTCTGGCGGACGCGGGGGACAGATGCTAGTATCAGCAGTCAAACATGGGAATTAAATGAATCGGTTAAAGAGCAGGAGATTGTTTTAAACTGGTCATAGGTTAATTGAAACTGCCAGCGGTTCGAGTCCGCTAACCTCCACTAGTATCCTCGACCGCCTGGAAATGAATTTCTAGGCTAATAGCAGAAGTCCACCTAAGTGGACTCAAACCCATTAATAGTCGTCTTGAGACGACTTGAGCTATTAGCCTGAGATTTTAATCTCTGGCAGACGCGGTGGACAGATGATAGTGTAAGCATTAAACGAACCTGCTAAACAACAGGAGATTGTTTTAAACTGGTCATAGGTTAACTGAAACTGCTAAATCCTAAAACCTCTAGTGATTGATGAGCGGACAAATACCGACCCTCAAGTTATTTCTTTGTAAAAGTAGTAATTACGAATTACGTTAACAACCTTCTGTTTAAGCACATGCTAGCCGCTACAAACATTTTTCGCGTTGATGATTTACTAGTGCAGATTTACAACTCTGAGGTCGAAATGGCGCAGAACGTTGCTGAAATTGCTCAAAAGTATTTACAGGACGTTCTCACGCAACAGGATACAGCCGCAGTATTGTTAGCAACAGGTAACTCCCAAATTAAATTTATTGATGCTTTGATTACATTAGGTGGTGTAGATTGGTCACGGATTACTCTGTTTCATCTAGATGAATATTTAGGAATTGCTGCTGACCATACTGCAAGTTTCCGGCGATATATGCGAGAACGTGTGGAAAAGCGGGTTGATCCGAAGAAATTTCACTATCTAGAAGGTGATACATTGCAACCTGTGGGAGAATGCGATCGCTACACTAAGCTACTACAAGCACAACCAATTGACTTATGCTGTCTCGGTATTGGTGAAAATGGGCATTTGGCTTTTAACGATCCATCTGTAGCGAATTTTCAAGATCCTTACTGTGTAAAACTGGTAAAACTGGATACTGCGAATCGTCAGCAACAAGTGAGCACAGGTTATTTTCCGAATTTAGAAGCTGTGCCACAATACGCTTTTACTCTGACAATCCCGATGATTTGTGCAGCCAAAAAAATTCTCTGCCTAGCGCCAGAAAAACGTAAAGCACATGTGGTAAAGGAGATATTGCAGAAGTCTATAAGTACAGACTATCCAGCTTCTATTTTGCGTCAGCAAGCCCAAGCAACGTTATTTTTGGATGTTAACTCTGCCAGCCTGCTGTCTTAAAATATTAAGAATAACTGTTGTTTCCTACCAATCATTTGAAGAAGAAACTCACACAGATGCTTGAAAATTACTTTTTATAAGCTGCTTCAAGCCTGCAATTAGAGAGGCAAGCCTCAAGATATGGACAATCTTCACACTTGAGGTTTTTCCCTGGATTGTTACATCCACAAGGAGGATTCACGTAACATTCTGAAGGTTCTTTTGGTGTCCAAGACTTTTTAAATATCAACGATAAAGCTGCTTCTTGGAGACAGAAAACAAAATCTTTCACCATGTTATTCGAGAATTACGAATTTTGAATTAGGTTAGCAGATGACTTTTATAAATATGAAAAATACGAGCGATCGCTTGATTAAATTAGTTCATATAATATTTTAAAATTATTTTATCAGGATAGGTTTTCTACTTACTATAAATTATTATTTCTATAAGTTTATTAAAAACTACTTTTATATTTTCTATTACTTGTGAAGACATAGCCTCATACTCCAGATGTGTTCTACCTTGGACTTAAGGAATATTTTTATTGAAAAAAAACAAATCAGAAGTTAGGAGGAGCCAGTACATTGCAAAGAGTTAGCCACATCTATAGTGGAAGCTGTCCCTCACAGTTTTCTCTGGCTCCTTGTTATGGCTAGGTTGTTGCCTTGGATACAAACACAATACACAAACTTTTAGTAAGTAAGTCGGTGTAATAAAACCAAACTGTGTAAAGAAAAGTAAATAAGGCTCAAACTCTTTCTCTCCCTGCCCCCTGCCTTATCCCAATAATAATTATTTACGCCGACCTACTTATCATCGTAATTTAGGGTTACAAAACTTCTTTAATCAGATGACCATCTTCCATGTGAATTATGCGATCGGCAATATCTAAAATTCGGTTGTCATGAGTAACCATTAAAATGGCGCAATTCTGTTCTTTAGCTAATTGCTGCATTAAGTTAACAACATCTCGTCCTGACTTGCTATCTAAAGCAGCAGTAGGTTCATCAGCTAATACTAATTTAGGATGACTTACTAAAGCGCGAGCGATAGCTACTCGTTGCTTTTGTCCTCCTGAGAGATCATGTGGGTAGTAATTAATTCGATTACCCAAATTAACTGCATTAAGCATCGCTTCTGACTTACTGCAAGCTTCTGATTCGGGAATAGCTTTGTGTAATTCTAGAGACATTTGAACATTCTGTCGAGCTGTTAAGAAATCTAGCAAGTTGTGAGCTTGGAAAATATAGCCGATATGGCGACGTACTCTTACTAATTGCTCATTACTAGCTCCATAAAGCTCCTGACCTAGAAATTCTAGACTTCCTTCTTGGACAGAACGTAACCCACCAATTAAAGTTAGTAAGGTTGTTTTTCCTGAGCCTGATGGCCCAGTCATAATTACAATTTCTCCATATTTGATTCTAAAATTGATATCAAATAGGATCTGACTTCGCAAGGTTTTTTTGCCAAAGTATTGATTAAGATTTTTGATGTCAACAATAAATTTTGGTTTCATTATTTTATGAAGATAAACATCAAGTTAAAAAATATCTGCTGGATCTACATTTCGTAGTTTTTTTGTAGATAAAAATCCAGAAGTTAAGCACATTATGATTGCAGAAATCAATACTATAGCTGCTTTATCTGAACTCATACTAACTGGTAATTTAGTAGCATTTTTTGCCACATCATACAGAGCTATGGATATAGCAAAACCTGGAATATAACCTAGAGATGCTAAAATTAAGGCTTGTTGAAAAACTACACTCAGCAGATATTTGTTTTTAAAGCCCATTGCTTTTAAAGTTGCATATTCAGCTAAGTGAGTGGAAATATTGCTATAAAGGATTTGATAGACAACTATTACACCAACAACAAACCCCATTGTTACCATCAGATTAAATACAAATCCAATAGGTGTCCTGAGAGTCCAATAATTTTTTTCAAATGTAATAAAATCGTTACGAGTAACAACTACAACATCTTCAGGTAAGCTAGCTGATAAAGTTGCTAAAACTTTTTTTGGGTCGGCATCGGGTTTGAGTGTAATTAATCCTATATCTATATTTTGTACTGAGCGATCTTGGAATATTCGCAGGAAAGCTGAAGAACTAACAATCAAGTTGCCATCAACTCCAAAGGAAGGCCCTAGGGTAAACAAGCCCCCAATTGTAACTTTATAGCCAACTAATGCGGTATAGCTGAATATTTCAATATTTACGTTTTTGCCCTGCTCAAAATCTTGAGCGATCGCTCCAAACTCCGGTCTAGAAGCACGGTCGAATAAAACCATCCTAGGGTTTTGTAATAACTTATAATTCTGCTGAAGTTCGGGAGAGCGAAAAACTGATTTAACTGGATCAAATCCAATCACATAGAGTGGAAACTTTAGACCACTAACTGGATTTTTGAGCTTAGCAAATTGCATGTATAAAGGGCTAACTGATTCTACGCCATCAACGCCTAATGCCTGATATAAACGCCAACGAGGAAAGCTTTGACTAGATGTTAAAGATTTATATTGGGCGCTGATGATAAATAAATCTCCTTGAAGATTTCTATGCAGCTTTGTAGCACTAGCATAAAGGGCATCTTGGAAGCCAATTTGCATAAACATCAAAACTGCGACAAAGGCGATACCAGCTAAAGCTACAAGAAAGCGAGCTTTTTGCTGTGACAGTTGTAGCCAAGCTAGAGGTATATTGAGAATCATCTTGTAAACCTCAAATGATGCAGATTAGACTGTTGGTGAAAATACTTGAATTGTGATGTTGAGTACAGTTTGGTTAATAGGGAAAAGAAAAAGGGGAAAGGCTAAAATTTATCCCTTACCTTTTACCCTTTAACTTTTTTCCACACCATCAAGTTATTCCAGGAGTTTAGATATCAATGAGTACCTGCACTTGTAATTCAGTAAGAGCAGCAACTTGTTCATTATCTGCTAAGTTATTGATGCGAATTTTTACGTCAACAACTTTATTATCTGTATCTGACTGTAGATTATTACTGAAGATATTTTGTTTGCCAACTTGCAAACCGATATCTGTGACTGTTCCTCGTAGTTTTCCTGAAAAAGCATCACTAGTAATGGTAGCAGACTGACCTATACGCACTTTTTGGATATCAGTTTCATAGACTTCTGCGACTACATACATCTGCTGTGTGCGACCTAAGTTAGCTATTCCCGTACTGCCAATAATTTCTCCGGGCCAAGTATTAATTTTTAAGATTTGTCCTGCTATAGGCGATCGCACAACACTTAAATCCCAGTCTGCTTGAGCCTGTTTCACTGAGGCGATCGCACTGTCTACATCAGCTTGTGCTGCTTGGATATCGGTGGGACGAATTTCAGCAATACTCTTGAGCTTGGCCTTGGCTTCGCTTAACTGCTTTTGAATAGTTTCAATAGTGCGATTCAGGGAAGCTTTAGCTTCATTGAGTTGTTGTTGAACAGTCTCGACTCGCAAACGCCTAGCGTCTGAATCGGAAGATGAAATTGCCCCTTCTTTATATAACTGCTGATATCGCTGATTTTCGCTCTCAGCATTACGCAATTCTGCCGCTATGCGAGCGATGGTTGCTTGTTGTGCAGAAGTTTCACCATTTAACTCAGCTTCCAGACGAGCAATTGTTGCTTGTTGTGCAGAGATATCTCCGGCTTTTGCTCCCGCTTTTACTTGGTTGAGACTAGCTTGGGCAACTAAGACTTGTTTTCGGGCTTTTTCTAAGGCTGCAAGCCGAGTATCATAACTATCAAGAATTGCAACTATTTGCCCTCGACGCACTCTGTCTCCTTTGTTTACCAGGAGTTTTGCAACTCGAACACCCGCTTGGGAATCGGGAGCTGAAAGACGAATAACTTCCCCTTGCGGTTCTAAACGCCCTAAAGCAGCAACAGCAGCCATAGTAGGAAGGCTGCTTGGGGTAGGTGCTGGAGGGTTCAATATAGAGTTTTGAAATCGTGAAAAGCTGTAGATAAAAACTGCACCAGTTACTACAGCCAGCGCAGCTGCCAAAATTATCGACGGCCAACCTGCTGGTTTTATGAATGATTGCTTTTGTTTGTGTACCATAATCATGTCTTCCAAGTTAGCGATGTCTAACAACAAGCTGCTTTTGAAGTTCTAATTACCATTTCCAGCAATTAGACTTCTTTTTGCATCTACGCCATTCATGCATTTAATACCAATTAAAAAAAAGAATGTGACAGATAGACCATGTAGAGACATTGCATTGCAACGTCTATATCAAAGGATTTGTTGCAATCATTAATTGAATCGGTATAATTTACACGTAGCAAGCAGCCAAAATACTGCTTACCATTAGGTTTTTGTATTTTGAAGTGGGAGTTCTGAATTACTGACTGCGTTGTTGAATGATTTAGAGCAACTTGAACGACACTGATAATAGGGGACCTCTCACTTTATAGCGGAACTGTATAGAGTTTTGGGAAAGGGGTAAGGGATAAATGTTTTTCCCTTAGACCTCGTGGTGAAATTTTTGTATCTAACCCAAGTAAGAATTGCTATATGCAAGAGATACCCATAAACTGCCTTGACAACGCAGGATGAAAGTAAATTTTCAAGCAAGACAGAAGATAAAGTACATTTTATAGATTGCCTGATAACGTCCGGTCTAAATTGTTGGCAAAGAAAAAGCTAGGAAGATGGAACTATCGAAAAAGTATCCATCAATCCGTTAGCAAAATCGGCTTTTATTAGAGCCATTTGGTACTTTATGCATCTAACCAGATGTATTTTTACTTGTTTAATACTACTTCTTTGCTCTTTTTCATGATCGCTAAGTATTCGTTGCGAGTTCCATCTATGCGGTAGTGATCGCAAATTTGGCAGAGTTTCAAGATATCCAATCTGCTGAATACTTTTTGATGCTCAATTCCATTGTCATTTCTCCACCGCCAGAAAGTAGTCCTGTCAATGCGACGATTGCTCTCAGGCCATCTTCGTCGGGATAAAAAGTCTACCAGTTCTTCTTCATAAAACGAGTAGCCTTTTGGCAACTTCAGGAGTTCGTTTCTTAACTCAGTTAGCGGGATGAGTGGATCTAGCTCAGATAGTCTCATGCCAGCAAGCCCTTATAGTTTCGTGTAAGTAAAATTATGCAGAACGCTTTATACAAGACGGTTTATCGTATTAACTCGTATCGCATACTGTGCGGTTAAGAATGTAGGAAGTGATGAAGTAATCAGGTGAATTTAATATTTTTATTCTCCTAACTTTTACATCTATCCAGTGTGTTAATCGAACAGTATGCAATTCCTTGATTTAATCACATACGATAAACTGACTGATACTCAATTGCAACCCATATGCAACAGATTAGATGCTAGATAACTAACATTATGCTCGACACAAATTCGCTAAATAGTAGTGATGTATTGTCACTTTATACTGTTGTGATTAACCGTATTTTGTCCGCGCTGCTAAACAATATCTTAAAAGGATTGATGTGGCTTACAAGGGATATGACACATATTTTATTGCTCAGATTATTTGTCATTCTTTAGATATAGTTACCAGTGGCTAACTTTACATTACTGCAAAATATTGTTCTTGATAAATAAAAATTTTACCAAAAAAAAGAAATAATTGATTGCTATATATGTAAATTTAAAATAAATCAACTTTCGGATAGATGTAAACACAAGACATTTTATTGCTTAATACTTTCTTATACACAGTTCATCATCAGAAAAACTTGTCTAATATGTTACTCAAGCTGCTCTTAAAAGCAGATGGTTGTTTCTTATACGTTGCGCTTTTAATAGTCAAGAAGTTCAAGTTTAGATAGAGGTTAACTAAGGAATGTTTGAAAATGCCAATTTTAACAAAACTAAACTGATGAACCTTGTAAATTAATTTATGGATTAGGAAAGTCTTTTGTTAATAAATTTTGTTTTTGTGTAACCAATACATATAACTTATGTAACTCACCGATGATTGACTGAAATTATGTGCAGCAGAAGCTTACTTTGATATAAATTATTTTCTTAGCAGTCTCAACAGTTGATAATCAGGATATAAATTAAGATGGATGCAATTTGTATGCAACTTTTGTGATTAATTCCTACTGTATGACATACTAATAAATAAGAGATTTATAGCTATGTGAGTAACAGCGATCGCCCCAAAGACCTCAGAGAAAATGAAACTACAGCGATTCATGCTCTCATTGCCAAGCTTTGATAACCAGCGGCTCATTTTTCATGCAGCCCGCCAGACTCTTCGCAAAGCTGAGATGGCCCGCCTTGTGGTGCATGAATGGCTCAATTATCATGATTTTGAGCTAGAAGAATGGAAAACTAAAACTGCTTCTGAGCTTGGAATTAGTATCAGTGAACTTGAGCGAAAGCTATTAGCTGCTGTTCAGCGCCAGGCGATAATAGGGAAAAGAGATGAAGAACCCAATTTTGGAAGTAATTCTATAGAAGTTTGTCATACAGATGATGATTCATCCACCCAATCATCATCGGTAGATGAGCAAACCCAAACTTAGCACTGTTAATTTGAAATCACCGACAAAACTATGAACCAAAATTTTATTTAGAAGGACAGATTCAGTTGCATGTAAGTTGCATATCAATTGCGATGCACAACTAACCAATCTAGTATAAGCGCAAGTGACAAATTAATAGTTATCAACTTATTTGTTAACAGAAGTATTTCCTCTAAATATAATTTCAATTTACCTCATTGATTGAGGAAGTGATCTCAAAATATCTACAATTTCACAAGCACGATAGTGAAGATGAAATCATGGCTGCTTCTAAAGTTGAAGCTGTTTTAGCACAGTTGCAAGATGAAGTGAGCAACTGTGAGAAGTCCCTGCTCAAGCTCATACAAGTGAAAAAAATTATGGTTGAAAATGCACCTATAAGCACCAAAGCCACTACACAAAGGCAACAAAGCCATATTGCGATTATCGGCATGGCTTCGATATTCCCGCAATCCAAAAATTTACAAGAATATTGGGAAAAGATTGTTCAAAAAGTTGATTGTATTACTGATGTGCCCCTTTCGCGTTGGAGTATAGAAGATTATTACGATCCCAACCCCAGAACACCTGATAAAACCTACTGTAAACGAGGCGGATTTATCCCCGAAATTGACTTTAATCCGCTGGAATTTGGGCTTCCACCCAACATATTGGAAGTCACAGATATTTCGCAGTTGTTAGGTTTAGTTGTTGCTAAAGCAGCAATTGAAGATGCGGGTTACGGCGAATCCCGACAGTTTAATCGCCAACGCACTGGAGTGATTTTGGGTGCAGCAACAGGAAGGCAGTTAGCGGTTCCATTGGGTGCAAGATTGCAGTATCCGGTTTGGGAAAAAGTCCTCAAAAGCAGCGGCTTATCCGATGAAGATACGCAAAAAATTGTCGAGAAAATCAAAAGTGCATATGTGCAATGGGAAGAAAACGCCTTCCCCGGAATGCTAGCTAACGTAGTTGCTGGACGAATTGCCAATCGCTTGGATTTAGGGGGAACTAACTGTGTAGTAGATGCCGCCTGCGCTAGTTCATTGAGTGCTCTTAAAATGGCTGTGAGTGAGCTAACCGAGCATCGAGCCGATATGATGCTGACTGGCGGTGTTGACACTGACAACTCGATTTTTGCCTATATGTGTTTTAGCAAAACTCCTGCTGTTTCTCCAGGCCAGAATGTTAAACCTTTCGATGCCGAATCTGATGGGATGATGATGGGTGAAGGTGTCGGCATGTTGGTGCTGAAGCGCCTTGAGGATGCCGAGCGAGATAATGACCGAATTTATGCAGTCATCAAAGGTATTGGTACTTCTAGCGACGGTCGTTATAAAAGCATCTATGCGCCAAGTTCAGAAGGTCAAGTCAAAGCCTTGCATCGTGCTTATGAAGATGCAGGATTTTCGCCTGCAAGTGTGAGTTTAGTTGAAGCACACGGTACAGGCACGATGGTAGGAGATCCAACTGAATTCTTATCTATAAAAGAGGTTTTTGGCGAAAACAATCCCAGGAAACAATATATTGCCCTAGGAACTGTCAAATCACAGATTGGACATACAAAAGCGGCCGCGGGTGCAGCGAGTTTGATCAAAACAGCTTTGGCTTTACACCACAAAGTATTGCCACCAACAATTAACATCACCAAACCGCACCCAAAACTGAAAATTGATAGCTCTCCATTTTATTTAAATACAGAAACCAGACCTTGGATTCACGCCGATGACCAACCAAGACGTGCAGGGGTAAGTTCTTTTGGTTTTGGTGGCACAAATTATCATGTTGTCCTAGAAGAATATAAAAGCTCCCGCCTCGCGTCTCCCAAAGAAAAAGCGTCACTTTCCAAAACAGCGGTAGCAGCTTATCGTTTACACAACAGTTCCCAGCAAGTACTTTTATTTGCACCAACACCTGAGCAGTTATTATCGCGTGCTCAAGAAGTTCAACTTCAATTGCAATCCGATACAGGACAACGCAATTATGCAGAACTGATTTCAGCGTGTAAATCTTTAGAAATTCCTGTCGCCAATGCCAGAGTTGGGTTTGTTGCTGATTCTCTCGCACAGGCTTGTAACTTGTTGCAAACAAGTATTGAGTGGCTGACAAACAAACCGCAAGCAGAATCCTGGGAACATCCTCAAGGAATTTACTACCGCAAAACTGGGATGACGACAAAAGGTAAGGTAGTAGCGCTGTTTTCTGGACAAGGTTCGCAATACTTGGAAATGGGTCGGGAAATCTTGGTAAACTTCCCTGACTTGCAGCAGATTTATGCTGAAATAGATAGTTTGTTGCGCCAAGACGGTTTGCACCCCCTTTCAGAGGTCGTTTTCCCTGCTCCTGTGTTCGATTCAAATCAAAAGGCTGCTCAGTTAGAAAGATTACAACTAACAGAATATGCACAGCCGGCGATCGCAGCTTTCAGCGTTGGTCTGTACAAGCTATTGCAACAAGCTGGATTTAAACCAGATTTTGTCGCCGGACATAGCTTTGGAGAACTAACAGCTTTGTGGGCTGCGGGTGTTTTGAGTGAAGAAGATTACTTCTTCCTGGTCAAAGCTAGGGGTCAAGCTATGGCTGCACCCAATCCCCAATTTGATGCGGGAGCTATGCTGGCGGTAAAAGGGGATGTTAGTCAAGTTACAGAACTAATCAAGAATTTTCCTCAAGTTACCATTGCTAACTTAAATTCCCATCATCAAGTAGTTTTGGCAGGAACAAAAGTTGAAATTGCCAAAGTGCAGGAAATTCTGAAAACTCAAGGGTTCTCCACCGTTTTGCTGGGAGTTTCGGCGGCTTTTCATACACCATTAGTGGCTCATGCACAGAAACCTTTTGCCAAAGCAATTGAGAAAGTTACTTTCAAACAGCCACAAATTCCGGTTTATACCAATGTCACAGGAAAGCCTTATCCAAGCGAGCCGCAAGTCATTCAAAAAGTCCTCAAAGAACATCTGAGAAATCAGGTATTGTTTAAGCAGGAGATTGAAAATATTTATGCTGAGGGCGGTTCTTGCTTTATCGAATTTGGGCCGCGAAGTATTCTCACAAGTTTGGTAAAAGATATCCTGAGCGATCGCCCTCACATAGCTGTGGCTTTAAATGCTAATTCTTCCAAAGATAGCGATCGCACTCTTCGAGAAGCTGTTGTGCAATTGCGCGTCGCGGGCTTAGCTTTACTCAACTTTGATCCCTATCAATTGGAGAGCCAAATCTCAGAAGTCTCCCCACAACTCTTAAATGTCCGCTTAGATAGCACTAACTATGTGTCTGAGAAAACGAAGCAGTCCTTTGAAAAAGCGCTGCAAAATGGGCATCAAGTGAAATTACCCGTCAGCAACGGTAAGAAACCAACAATATTTATCGAAGATATAGCAACAAACCTCTTGACGACGCCAAATCCTACGGTGGAAATGTCGCCTAGGTTGCTGGCTGACAACGGTGCTGGCTCCTCAATGCGCTGGCTAACTAATCAGTTTGAACCAATAGAGAACAAAGCAGTTAACGGTGGAGCGAATGTGAACAACGAGCAATCAGAGGAACTGGATATCAATCCTCCGCAACCAAGTTCAGAAAATTCCCAAAGAGCTATAGACAGTTTAGAGTACACCCTGATCGAGTTCAATCGTCATCAACGTAGCGTCTTGCAGGTTCACGAGCAATCTTTGAAGCATCAGACAGAATATACCAAAACCTTTTTCCAACTAATGCAGCAACAGCAATCGTTGTGGGGAAATGGTAAATTCACTGAGCAACAAGCGCAAACGCAGCAACTTGCACTTTCTAGTTCAGAGCGCAGTATCATGCGGTTTCACGATCATCAAGCTGAGACTCTACGTGTTCATGAAGAATATCTGAACTATCAGCAGGAATATACTAAAAACTTCTTTCAATTGCTTCAACAACAGTACAAGCAGCAGCTTCTTGGTAATGTCACTAACTACCATGCTGTCTCTGCGCCTCCACTGCTGCAAGAAGATCAATCTGTTTTGGTTGTAGAGAACAACGGCTTTAACACCAACTCAGAGCTAATTTCAACTAATGATGATGGTGTAAATCATCAACCAAAACCAGTCCATGACCAGACTGCGATCGCTACAGTCGCCCCTGTAATCCCAGCAACCATTGATGATGGTGCAAATCATCAACCAAAACCAGTCCATAACCAGACTGCGATCGCCACAGTCGCCCCTGTAACACCAACAAACATTGATCAAGCTACCCTGAGTCAAACTCTGCTCAATGTCATTAGTGACAAGACCGGCTACCCAATAGAAATGCTGGAAATGGACATGGACATGGAGGCAGATTTGGGGATTGATTCCATCAAACGTGTGGAAATCTTAGGGGCACTACAAGAAATGTACCCCGATTTGCCCAAGGGGAATGTAGAAGAACTAGGAGAATTACGTACAATCGGTCAAGTTGTAGAGTATCTCCAATCCCGCACACCAAGCATTTCTTCGGAAGTCCAAAATTTAGCCGCCAATCAACTAGAAGAATCTTCCCAATCCCCAGTCAACGAAATCGTCGTAGCATTCAGCACAGAAACAGAAATAGCAATAGCAACAACTAATGATGCAGACTTGAGTCAAACCTTGTTAACCATCACTAGTGATAAAACAGGTTATCCAGTAGAGATGCTAGAGCTAGATATGGATATGGAGGCGGACTTGGGGATTGACTCCATCAAACGAGTGGAAATCTTGGGGGCGATGCAAGAAATGTACCCCAATTTGCCCAAGGGGAATGTCGAAGATTTGGGAGAACTACGCACCATTGGTCAAATTGTCGATTATCTCCAACAGTTAGTTGGTGGTGAAAAAAAAAAGTCTGAGCCAGAGTTTGAGCAGCAGCCACCTCAAATAATCCAGAATATACCCCGTTGTCCAGTCAAACTCAAAACCCTACCGCCGTCAGATTATTTGGATTTTAGTTTATCAGAGGGATACATCGGCTTAATCACAGATGATGGTTCCCTCACTACTTCTAAATTGGCTCATTCTCTGATTGAACAAGGCTGGAAAGTGGTGGTTTTAAGTTTTCCCCAATCGCTGATTCCCCAGCGATCGCCTTTAACCGAGGGTATGACTCGCGTCACCTTGGAGAACTTGAGTGAAGAACATCTTCAACAACAATTGCAGGCGATCGCTACTCACTACGGTGCAATTGGGGCTTTTATCCACCTACATCCTATATTTACAACACATACTGGGACAGTTCCCTATTTGGAACCAGAAAAGGCGATCGTCAAGCATGTGTTTTTGATCGCAAAACATCTCAAACAATCGTTAAATGAAGCGGCGCGTTATGGACGTAGTTGTTTTTGCACTGTAGCTCATCTCGATGGAGCGTTTGGGTTGGAATACAAGGTCAACTTTGGTGCGATCGGCGCTGGTTTATTTGGATTAACCAAAACCCTGAGATGGGAATGGCCAAAAGTATTTACGCGTGCGCTCGACTTGAGTCCTAATTTAGATCCCAAGCAATCAGCACAACACATTCTTGCTGAACTTCACGACCCAAATCTTTATATTAGTGAAGTTGCTTACGGTTCACAGGGACGAGTCACCCTCGTTGCTAATAACAAGATTGTCATTAGTCATTAGTCCTTTGCAATACACATGACTAATAACAACCTTCAATGCATAACACCAATTCTCAAAAATAGAGCAACAGATTTAAAGAAACTAACCATTCACTTACAACTAAACCCAAAGTCGAGGTACGAAAGTGTCAGTATTCACAGGAAAAGTCGTTTTAGTAACTGGAGGAAGTTCAGGAATTGGTAGAGCTTCTGCACTAGCATTTGCTAGAGAAGGAGCAAAGGTTGTCGTTGCTGATGTGGATGTTATAAATGGTGAAGATACAGTTAGCAAGATTGAGATAGCTAACGGAGAAGCTATTTTTGTTAAAACTGACGTTAGTAAAGCAGTCGAGGTTAAGCAACTCATCAAAAAAACTGTTGATACCTATGGAGGACTCAATTGTGCATTCAACAATGCTGGTATTTTAGGAAATAGTAGCTCAACGGCCGCCTGTACTGAAGAAAACTGGGATCGAGTGCTCAACATCAATCTTAAGAGCGTGTGGTTGTGCATGAAATACGAGATTCCTTATATGCGAGAACAAGGCGGCGGAGTCATTCTTAACATGTCTTCAATAGCAGGTTTTGGCGGTGGTTTACAACGTTTTCCCGCCTACACGGTTAGTAAGTATGGCGTTATTGGACTCACTAAAACAGCGGCTCTAGAATATGCAAAAGTGGGTATCCGTATCAATGCATTGTGTCCTGGATTTATCCACAATACACCATTGTTTGAAAGCCAAATTTCTCAAAATTCTGATTTTCGGGAAGTGGCAATTAATCAAATACCTATAGGGCGTTGGGGAACCCCAGAAGAAATTGCTGATATTGCAGTTTTTTTATGTTCAGATAAAGCTTCCTTTATTACTGGACACGCGATGGTCGTAGATGGTGCTGGCAGTATGTCTAGACATGTAATTTTGAATAAATAATCACTGCAAGCATCTATTTATTAGTAAACTATCTACTCAAATATGAGTATTTATGACAAAAATAGCGCAACTTAGCCCATCATCTGTATTTGTCGTAAGCGGCGGTGCAAAAGGCATTACGGCTCAATGTACTATTAAATTGGCACAGCACCAACCATGTAAGTTTATTCTCCTTGGTCGTTCTGAAATTTTAGAAACTGAGCCAGATTTTGCTCAGAATTGTTTTGAAGAATCTGTATTAAAAAAACGCATTATGGAGAATCTTCTTACCCAAGGAGAAAAGCCCACACCTATGAGTGTGCAAAAAGTCTATAACCAGATTACCTCTAGCCGCGAAATTAAAAAAACCCTATCTTCAATTCAACAAACAGGAGCAGAAGCAGAATATATTAGCGTTGATGTTACAGATGTAGTGGCTTTACAGGATAAACTAGCTACTACTGAAAAACGCCTAGGTATGATTACAGGAATCATCCACGGCGCAGGAAATTTAGCTGATAAGTTAATTGAAAAGAAAACAGAACAAGATTTTGAAAAAGTTTATAATGCGAAAGTTAAAGGTTTAGAAAATCTCTTATCTTGCATCCCACCTAATCAAATTCAGCATTTAGTTTTGTTTTCTTCAGTAACAGGTTTTTATGGAAATATCGGTCAAACCGATTATGCGATCGCCAATGAAATTCTTAATAAATCAGCCCATTTGTTGAAGCAATATTATCCACAATCTCATGTAGTGGCAATTAATTGGGGAGGATGGGATAGTGGGATGGTGACTCCAGAACTTAAAAAAGCTTTTGCTGAACGGGGAATAGATATTATTCCTGTAGAAGTTGGCACACAAATGTTAGTTAATGAACTGCATTCTGCTCATCACGCAACTACACAAGTTGTGATAGGTAATCCAATTGTTCCACCTCCCACACCGATAGATTCAGAACTGAAAAGCTATCAGATTCGACGACGGATCACACTTGAGAATAATCCCTTTTTGCTCGATCATGTGATTGCTGGTTATCCAGTATTGCCAGCTACCTGTGCAATGTCATGGATGATAAATGCCTGTGAAGAAATCTATCCGGGTTATCGATGTTTCAGTTGTAGAGAATTCAAAGTTTTAAAAGGGATTACTTTCAATCACACTCTGGCTAATGAACACATTTTAGAAGTGCAAGAAATTTCTAAAATAGATGCTCAAGAAATTGAATTTCGGACTACAATTTTGAGTAAAACACCAGAAGGAAAAACCCACTATCACTTTAGTGCTTTTATTAAACTTCTGAGAAAAATACCTGCTGCACCAATTTATGATGCAGTAGATCTAACAGAAGATAAAATTATTACTAATACTGGTAAATCTTTTTATCAAAATGGAGAGTCAACCTTATTTCACGGGCCAGCTTTTCAGCAAATCACCAAAGTTTTAAACATTAGTTCTGAAAAAATTACTGCGGAATGCCTTTGGACAGCGATAGAAGATCGGCAGCAAGGACAGTTTCCTGTTCACTGGGTTAACCCTTACACAACTGATTTAAGTACGCAACCGTTATGGATTTGGTTGAACCATTTTCATCAGGAAGTTTGTTTACCTGGACAGTTAAATAAATATGAACAATTTGCACTTATACCATGCAATGAACCTTTTTACGTTTCTTGTGAAATCAAAGCAAAAACAGATACAAGCTTAACTGCCGATTTCATTATCCATAATCTTCAAGGACAAGTATACTCACGTATTCTAAGAGCCAAAGCCGTTATTTGGCCGATGCAATCACTTAAGCGCAATCATTCTTAAGCACTTTTAACAGTTATCAGTAAACGGTAAACAGTAAACATAACTGGGTTTAAGGAGAACCACTAAGGGGGCGACTACTTTCAACTGAAAACTAATAACTCAAAGCCGATTAGTGGCAAGCTCTATCTAGCAGGTTTAAACCCCCCACCATACCCCTTAATAACTGTTTACTGTTTACTATTTACTGTTTACTGCCTAGTAGATGAGGAGAATATAACTAATGGAAAAAATTGCAATTATTGGATTATCGTGCCTCTTTCCTGATGCGACAAACCCTGAGCAATTTTGGCAGAATATTACTGAACAAAAAGATTCAATATCATCATTGACTGTTGAAGAAATGGGATTAGATCCCAGCATATTTTATGATTCAGTTAAAGGACAGCCAGAAAAAATATATTCTCTAAAGGGTGGATTCATTCGCAATTTTAAGTTTGATGCTGATGAATATAATTTGCCATCAAGTTTTTTAGAAAGTTTGGATGATACCTTTAAATGGTCACTTTATGCTGCTAAACAAGCGATTGAGCAGAGTGGTTATGCAGGAAAATCTGTTCTCTCAAAATGTGGCGTTATTTTGGGGACTCTATCCTTACCAACCAAATCGTCTAATCAATTGTTAGCACCAATTTATCAGCAAACGATTGAATCTGCGATCGCAGAACTTTTACAACAAGATTTTCGTTTAGCTGCTCTACCAACCGCAGCGAAAGCGTCTCCATATAATGCTATGGTATCAGGCTTTCCGGCAGCCTTAATTGCCAAAGCTTTTGCTCTATCTAGTACCCATTTTTGTATAGATGCTGCTTGTTCTTCAGCATTTTATGCGATTAAATTAGCATCACATTATCTGTGGTCACGCAAAGCTGATTTGATGTTAGCTGGAGCTATTAGCTGTTCAGATCCGCTGTTTTTGAGGATGTTATTTTCTGGTATTCAAGGTTATCCAGAAAATGATATCAGCCGCCCCTTAGACAAATCATCTAGAGGATTAATTACATCCGAAGGGATTGGCATGGTCATGTTGAAACGATATAATGATGCCATCAGAGATGGTGATAAAATTTTAGCAACTATCTGCGGAAATGGGCTTTCTAATGATGGGAAAGGTAAGCATCTGCTTAGCCCTAATTCTAAAGGACAAATACTAGCTTTTGAGAGAGCTTACACTGAGGCAAAACTCAATCCAAAAGCAATTGATTATATGGAGTGTCATGCTACTGGCACTTTATTAGGAGATACTACCGAATTCAACTCTATAGAAACCTTTTTTCCCCCACACCAAGCAGCACCTTTAGTTGGTTCTACTAAAGCTAATGTTGGTCACTTACTAGTTGCTGCTGGTATGGTTAGCTTGACTAAGACGATTTTAAGCATGTCTTATGGCGTGATTCCACCAACTATTAATGTTACTGATCCTTTAGGTTCTGAGGATAGTATAATTTCCGCCAAAAATATTGTAAGAACTACCACAACATGGCCAAATAATATAGCCACTAAACGTGCCGCGTTAAGTGCTTTTGGCTTTGGTGGAACTAATTCCCATTTAATTCTTGAACAAGGAAACATAGTAAAATGAGTCTTGAACAAGAAAGCACCAGCAAAATAGCTGAACATTTGCCACTAGCCAAAATTGCGATCGTTGGCATGGATGCCTTTTTTGGTGAATGTAATAGATTAGATGCTTTTGAACGTAGTATTTATGATGGCAAACAGCACTTTATTCCCCTGCCACCTCAAAGATGGTCTGGCATAGAACAGCAAGAAAACTTACTCAAAGAATACGGTTTTGCAGATGGAAAAGCACCCGTAGGGGCGTACATTACAGATTTTGAAATTGATACTTTAGCTTATAAAATTCCCCCAAATGAACTAGAAAAACTCAACCCCCAACAATTATTACTACTGAAGGTTGCCGATCGCGCCTTGAAAGATGCGAACATTCAAGAAGGGGGAAATGTCGCAGTTATTATTGCTGCTGAGACAGAACTTTCTGTTCACCAGCTACAGCAAAGATGGAATTCGCCCTGGCAAATCAAAGATGGACTGAATGCTGCAAACATTGCTTTGCCTGCGGACAAAGTTGCTCAATTAGAAACCATTGTCAAAGATAGTATCCATCATCAGGTAGATATTGGTGAATATCTGAGTTACATCGCTAATATCATGGCAAGTCGGATTTCTGCTTTGTGGAATTTCACCGGGCCAGCATTCACCGTAACTGCGGTGGAAACTTCTGCCTTCAAAGCGTTGGAAGTGGCACAAATGCTACTAACTACTGGGGAAGTCGATGCTGTGGTTGTTGGTGCTGTCGATTTAGCAGGAGGCGTGGAAAATGTCTTGCTGCGAAACCAGTTTGTAAAAGTTAATACTGGTGTCAATACCTTAAGTTATGACCAAAAAGCGAATGGGTGGATGATTGGCGAAGGCGCAGGCGCCGTTGTCCTGAAGCGTTACGAAACTGCACAACAAAACGGCGATGGCTGCGTCAACGTCTTTGCCAGCACCAAAGGCGATCGCATTTATGCAGTCATCGATGCCATTAGTTTTGGGCAAGCCCATTCTATTTCAACAGATGCGGAAACTGTTAACGAAGTCTGCAATCAAGCTTTCCAGATAGCGGGTATTCAATCCACAGAAGTGAACTATGTAGAAGTTTGCGGTAGCGGCATTCCTCAAGAAGATGCAGCCGAAATTACAGGTTTGATCCAAGCTTATTCCTCAAAGGGAAATGATTTGTACTGTGCGCTGGGTAGTGTCAAAGCCAATATTGGTCATACTTATGTAGCTTCAGGAATTGCTAGCCTGATCAAAACCGCTCTCTGTCTCTATTACAGATATATTCCGGCCACCCCCAACTGGTCTGGCGTCAAAACACCGGAAGTTTGGCAAGGCAGTCCTTTTTATGTCGCTACGGACTCAAGATCTTGGTTGTTTGGTAAGGACGGCATCAAGAGAATAGCAGCAATTAACGGTATGGGGTGTGATGGGACTTATGCCCATTTAATTTTGTCAGAAGAACCCAACCAACAAGAGCGCAGCAGCAGATATTTGCAGCAAACACCTTATTATCTTTTTCCTGTAGCAGGTGATGATCGCTCAAATTTATTAGAGGCTTTGGATGATCTCCAACGAAACATCGAAAATAGTTCTGCTTTATCAACTACTGCTAGCCAGACATTTGTTACCTTTCAAAAGTGTTCACAGACAAAATATACTCTAGCGATCGCAGGACGTAATCAGCAAGAATTAGTTAAAGAAATTGCATCTGCGCGTAAGGGTGTCAATAGCGCTTTTGAGCGAAACGCAGACTGGCAAACACCCCTAGGTAGTTATTTCACAGCTAAACCACTAGGTAAAACTGGAGGATTAGCTTACGTTTATCCAGCAGCAGTCAATTCTTATATCGGCATTGGTCAAAATCTCTTCCGTTTATTTCCGAAAGTCTTCGATGACCCGCTATTTAATAGTCTAGCTAGCCGTGCTACCAAAATTCATCAGCAACTTTATCCCCGAAGTTTGCAGAAGTTATCAACCAGACAACTGGAAACTCTTGAACAGCAATTGCTAGATGATTCCCTATTAATGTTTGAAACGGAAATAGCTTATTCTCGACTGATTACTACAATTATTCGAGATGATTTTCAAGTCAAACCACAATATGTGTTTGGCTACAGTCTGGGTGAAACTAGCATGATGGTTGCTCAAGGAGTTTGGAGTAATTTTCATGGTGGGAGTAATAGCTTAAACTCATCCTCGCTGTTTGGAAATCAGTTATCTGGCCCGAAACATGCTGTGCGTGAGTATTGGGGATTGCCAGATACACCAGATTCACAAGACAACGATTTTTGGAGTATCTATGTTCTCATGGCCACTCCATCCCAGGTCAGGGAATGTATTAAATCTGAGAATCGTGTCTATTTAACTCAGATAAATACACCAGAAGAAGTCTTAATTGCTGGTGAAACAGCAGCTTGTCAGAGAGTAATTGGAATTTTAGGTTGCAATGCTTTTCCAGCTCCTTTCGACCATGTGATCCATTGTGAGGCGATGCGATCGCAATATGATGAGTTGGTAAAATTAAACACTTTACCATCTAAGAATATCCCAGATATCGTCTTTTATTCCGCAGGTGATTATCAACCTATCACACTCGATAGTGAAGCGTTCGCCGGAGGCGTTGGCGTTGGCGAAGCCTCTCGTAGAGAAGCCATCGCTCGCAGTATTGCAAAAACCCAGTGTGAACAACTTGATTTTCCCCGATTAGTTAACCGTGTCTATGCTGATGGTGCGCGAATATTTCTAGAAGCCGGTGCTGGTAGTGTTTGTTCTAGATGGATTGATCAAATTCTCACAAATAAAGAACACATCACAGTATCCCTAAATCGCAAAGGTGTAGATGACCATACTTCTATTGTCAAAGCATTAGCAAAACTCATCAGCCATCAAGTTGATTTAGACTTATCGCCACTTTACAGTTTCACTGAAGAAACTGCTAATCAAAGTACAACAACTCTTAGAACTGTTACCTTGGGTGGCAATTCAATTACTGCCACAATCCTGAGCGAAGCAAACCGCAAACTTTTTCAAAATCAAGCTGAGATCATGCATAAACCTGCTGGAACCACGCCTATTTTTAGAGAATTGGAAGTCATTAATTCCCTTCAAACTCCAAATTTTGTCAACAACTATTTTGAACAAAAAGAACAGTTACAACCTTTAAAATCAAATGTCGATCAACAAAAACTTACTCAAAGCCTTCAGGATTCTGTTAATGTATCTAACTATTTTAGTTATACAGGCTCCTTATCCAATTTTAATAAGTCTCAGTTTCAAAAACTGATTGTCAATAATTGCAGTACAACTAAAGCTCACGCTGCTTTTTTAGAAGCTAGACAAGAATCTAGCAAGCAATTGAGTGCAATCATCCAATTACAATTATCTACTGTTCAAAATTTGCTTAATCCATAAGTGACAACTTATAGAATTTGTAAATGTAGATGAAAGGTAATAAAAACTTTATCATTTTCTTACTTACAAAAAAACAGGAGTAAGGCTAAAACTCTATTATCAAAATCAATTTTCTAGAGAAAAGAAAAAATGCTTAACTGAGCTGAGTTGGTTCATAGTAATTACTTATAATTTGAGGTGTGACTATTATGCAAACTGTAGATACAGTATTCAACAAACATGTTAATAGTCTTGGATTTTCTGCTTATTCTTATAGGCAAAACCAAGTGTGGAAAGGTTCTTTAGAATCTATATCTTTTGAGCAATCAGCCATCAAAAAGAAATTGATGGTATTAGATAAACATTGCTACATCGTTAAAGTTGCCGGAAAAATTGGTGTCACTAACGAAGGATATTTATCTCCTACCAGAAATGGCACAACATCACAAGCAGAACTGCTGACATTTGTGCCACCAATTCGTATTCAACAGCTAGGAGATCCCAATTTTCTCTCCTTTCATGGCGTCAAATATGCCTACGTCACTGGTGCAATGGCTGGCGGTATTGCTTCTGAAGAAATGGTGATTGCACTCGGAAAAGAGAAAATTTTAAGTTCCTTTGGTGCAGGTGGTTTAAGTCCAAATCGTTTAGAAGCAGCGATTAATCGTATTCAACAAGCTTTACCTCAAGGCCCTTATGCTTTTAATTTAATTCACAGTCCCAATGAACCCGCAATTGAACGATGTGCAGTAGATTTATACCTCAAATATCAAGTAAGAACGGTAGAAGCTTCAGCATTTCTCGACTTGACTCCTAACATTGTCCACTACCGTGCTGCTGGACTTGGTTTAAATGACGCCAATCAAATTGAAATCAAAAATAAAGTCATTGCTAAAATTTCTCGCCGAGAAGTAGCGACTAAATTTCTGCAACCAGCACCAGCTAGAATTCTCAAAGAACTTGTTGAGCAAGGATTAATAACTGAGCTACAAGCAAATATTGCAGCCCAAGTTCCGATGGCTGATGATATTACCGTCGAGGCTGATTCTGGTGGTCATACAGACAATCGTCCCTTGGTCTGTTTGTTGCCTTCTATGATTGCTTTGCGGGATAAAATCCAAGAACAATATCATTACGAAATACCCGTTAGAATTGGCGTAGCAGGAGGAATTGCTACACCGCAATCAGCCTTAGCAGCCTTGATGATGGGTGCTGCTTATGTGGTAACTGGCTCTATTAATCAGTCATGCATTGAATCTGGGGCTTCTCAATATACCAAACAATTGCTGGCTCAAGCCGAAATGACTGATGTAATGATGGCTCCAGCCGCAGATATGTTTGAAATGGGGGTGAAACTTCAAGTATTAAAAAAAGGGACTCTCTTTCCCCTACGCGCACAAAAACTGTTTGATTTATACAAAACCTATGACTCAATAGAAGACATTCCTATCCAGGAAAGAGAGAAGTTAGAAAAACAAATTTTTAGAAATAGTCTAGAAGCAGTTTGGCAAGAAACAGTTAATTATTTGTCCCAGCGTAGCCCCGATAAATTAATCAAAGCAGCCAGCAACTCAAAACTAAAAATGGCTTTAATTTTCCGTTGGTATCTCGGATTATCTTCTCGCTGGTCTAATTCTGGTGAAAAAGGTCGGGAAATTGATTATCAAATCTGGTGTGGCCCTGCAATAGGCAGCTTTAATGACTGGGTAAGAGGTTCTTATTTATCTGAGCCAAATAATCGTCGGGTAGTTGATGTTGCTTACCACATTATGACTGGAGCCGGATATTTGTACCGCATACAAAGTTTAAAAATTCAAGGATTACAAACTCCAGATTACTACAATCAGTATTTACCACCGATTTCCATTAATTTATTAGATAAAGATTGAGGCTTTTAAATTCAGCAATGCCAAAAATATTTGTGTGATAAGTCTAATAAAATTAAATCAAAGGAAACATGATGACTGATAATAGAAAGTTAGGTCGCCTTGAACAAGCTATGGAAATCTTAAATAGGCGTGCTAAAACTTGGAATATACTGACTATTAGTCGCATCAAGGGAGCACTCAGCGAAGAAATTCTTAAACAGGCTTTAGATATAGTTCAGTATCGTCAGCCTCGTCTTAATTCTCAGATTGTCCGTTCTAAAAATAATCTCTACTTTCAAAGTGATGAAACAAAAATTGCTTTGCGCGTTGTCAACAAGTTAGAGGCTCAGCAGTGGCAAGAAGTCGTTTATGAAGAGATGAACGAGGAAATTGATAGTAGTAAAGGTCTGATGCGAGTGGTGCTTGTTCATGCCTTAAGTGATCAGCATATAAGTTACTTAATTACAACAGTACACCATGCGATCGCAGATGGTTTATCATGCATACAACTTCACTCAGAAATCTTGACTTATTGTCAAAAAATTGTGTCTGGCGAGGCCATTAATCCAGATACTAAGTTAGCTCCGCTCCCACCTACCGAAGACTTATTACCTGAATGGACAAAGGGTTTCAAAGGTAGAATAAGTAGTCTACGCTTTTTGTTGCGGCTGGCGGTTCAAAAGATTTGGCATCGACCAAAAACATTAGGTTTTGAAAAGTACGCACCCATTGCACAACGTCGTTGCAATCTTATTCATAGACAACTTGACCCAGAGTTAACCCAACAGTTTGTAAATCGCTGTCGGCAAGAAAATACAACAATAAATAGTGCTTTATGTGCTGCATTAATGTTTACAATAGCGAAAAAAATAACTAAAGTTAATAGAAAAGATGTACGAGTGAGTTGCTTATCATATTTTGATTTGAGGAGACATATTGAACCTGCAATCAGTGATAAGCAGATGGGTGTATTGGCTTCGTCTATGATGGGCTTTTACACCATACAGAAAAATACTTCTTTCTGGGAATTAGCTAGGGAGGTAAAACAAAAGCTAGAAGCTGGTACAAAGCAAGGTGATATCTTCAACATGGCGCTAATTGCCAAGCATCTGATCAATTTTTGTTTCATACAACCCAAAGAAGTCGCAGCCACGGTATCTGTCTCCAATGCTGGTAAAGTAAATATTCCCAAAATTTACGGTGAATTTGAACTAGAAGAAATTAGTTTTGCTGGCTCCCATTCTTTATATGCAGGTATGTTTATTACCCATGCTTCAACTTTTCAGGGAAAAATGCTGTTGAATTTCGTGTTTTCAGAGCCTTCAATCAGTCAGGATACGATGGAGGGTCTGGTAAACAATGTAATGTCCTGCATTTTTGATGTTTGCAATTTAAAGTTTAACCTCCGTTTTACATACGATATGTGCATTTCTTGCTCAGCAAAATAATTATACTTTGGTTAATGTTGTCAATCTTAAGCATAAGGGTATATACATTTTTATACTGAAAAAAAATCTAGATAAATACAGTATACAAATACCATTTTACTACTATCAATATTGTCTAATACCTATTATTTTGAGGTGTGTAAATGAGCAAGTTTATTCCTAACTCAACTGCAAAGCCATCTTACACGGCTGAAGAAATTCAAGTCTGGCTAGTCTCTCACATTGCTGAATTGTTGAAAGTTAATCCCGATGAGATAGATATCACAGAGCGTTTAGATAGCTATGGCTTAGATTCAGTTCAGGGGATGCTTTTGGCTGCTCAAACAGGAAAGTTATTAGGATTTCAATTGTCTCCCTTGGTGCTGTGGCATTATCCTACTATTGAATTACTTTCCCAGCGTTTAGCTGAAGAATTTCAAGCTTCGGAGTCAGAAACATTTGAAATTTAGTCTTTAATTAAAACTATGAATACAACCGAAATTGTAAATAGTCTTAGACAACAAGGTGTAGATATTTGGGTTGAAAATGAAACATTAAATATTCGTTCTCCTAAAGGAGTAATAACACGAGATATCCAGGCACAACTAGTTGCACATAAGTCAGAAATTTTAGCATTTTTGCAACGCGATCGCAACCTTAATCATTCTTCTCTTGTGCCACTTGCTCAGGGTTTAAGCTTGCAAACAATTGGTCGTTTAATTGGAGAAGTAGGCGATGAATTAAATCCAGAGTTCAAGCAACCAATTATTGATCCAAGGCTAATGGCTCAAAAGTTAACTGTTACCTTTAGACCTCTACAAAATGGATATAAAAATCTCGAAATTATCAAATTTAGAGATGAGCTAGAACAAAAATTCCGGGAACATGGGGTAAAAATTACACCTTGGCAACAAGCTACAAAAGAATTTTCTTATGAAATTAAGATACCATTTATTAACTGGAAGCAAAGCATCAAAACTAGAGTAGTTAAAACTGGGATTAATGCTGTAATTGATGTTGATAGACCATCTTCTGTGAGAAGTCGAGCAGAAACATTTGCAGCCGAAAAGCTGTATCAATTTTATTCTCGCTTTATTTTGAAAGACCGCAAAATATCAGTTTCAGGAATTGCTCGCTTAATTGGTTGGGCTGAAGAGTGTGCAGCTAAATATGTTGAAGACCCTACGAATACTCAAATAATTATCTTGACAGATTTAGATCAAGAGTTTGTTAATTCGCAAACTCCCTATCAGCAGAAAATCAAAATTGGATTAAATACTTTAATCAGAACATTTTCAGAAATTGTAATTGGAGTTTCTAATACTCAGTTCTCAATCTTAAACATGAATTTGTCTGATTCTGTTTTCTCTCGCGATGAGATAGACAATTTTGTCTTAAAATCACTCATTCCTAAAGTCTATGTTCCTATATTGCCTCTACCACTAAGCAAATTCAAATTAGGAAAATTCAATCCTCAAGAATCTATCTATGCCAAAAAGTTAGTGACATTGAGTCATTATCTAGCAGACACAAATCTATTTCCTCCTGGTTCAAAGCTAAGTGAGGTAATTAAAAGACAGTCTCATAGAGATATTGTTAATGTTATCGTTAATGGCAGAACTGGTGTTTCTTACGGCTTTGTGGCTTACGCAGAACCACCACATTATGTAGGTGAAATTGAGATAACTGAGAAGGATTGGAATAGCCTATATCCTGTTGCAGAATTGTCTATTAACGAAGTTCGCAAAAATACCATAGGTAGACGATATTTAAAAACTAAGATAGGAGCAGAATATAAATTTAAGCAGATTCCTGATATTTGGATTTTAAGTGCTCGCTCCGGCTCAAATAAAACAAACTTGAATCTTGATAATGATATCCTCAGAATTGGTTTAACAGACAGATTATTACTAGAGCTACCGCAGAAAATTGACTCTCAAGTAGTAGATGTCAAGCCTTCATATGATGTTTATGTAATGCTTGCTATTAGTCTTGGCGCTGCTTTGTACACACCGGAATTAATTAAAAATGGCGCACCAATTGTTCATTTCCACGGTTATCCTGTATTTGACTGGTTTAAACCTAATGAATTTTGCGTTGGAGTACATAACCCTTCAGTACCTTGTGGAACCTATGAATCAGGAGTATTCAACTTTCTGGGTATTGCCAGCTTAGCAAATCAACAGGTGAAAAATCATGCTTTAGTTAGTTTAGTGGAACCAGATCATGGCACAAATTTCATCGCTCATGATTTGGATTATCTAGTCGAAAGATTGAAAACTGGATGTGCAGATGGGCAAATTGAACTAGGTGGAAAACATTTTGCTTCTTTGAAAACAAAGATAGGCGAAGACGAAATTTAAGCAACGCTTTTCGTCCTAATTATGCTGAATTTTTCAACCAAGTTTAGTTATTAAGTTTTATGGAACTCTCGCAAAAAAAGCTTTTGATATCAGGAACTAGTGGATTTATTGGCTTGCGAGCTGCTGAGTTAGCCCTAGCTCAGGGGATGAAAGTCTGTGGGCTGCAACATTGCACAGATGAAGCTAAAAAAGCGCAGGAACTAGGTTTTGAGGTGATTTTGGGCAGTATTACTGATCCTGCTATTGCTCAAAAGGCCTGCCAGGGAGTGGACATTGTTTTGCATACGGCTGACATGGCTAATGAAAGCGCGTCACTTGAGCGTTTTCGTGAGGTAAATGTAGGCGGTACTGTGAATATGGCTAAAGCCGCCAAAAATGCTGGTGTCAAAACATTCGTGCATCTTTCCAGTGTAATGGTCTATGGCTTCAACTATGGCGATCGCATCACAGAATTAGGGCCGTTATCTGGTGAAAATAATTCTTACTGTCAAACGAAAATAGAAGCTGAAGAAGCCATTTTACAACTGAATGCCCCACCCGATTTTGGGATTATCATCATCAGACCAGGTGATGTTTATGGCCCAGGAAGCATTCCTTGGGTAGTCCAACCGATTCTCTTGATGCGCCAAAAATTGTTTTTCTATGCTAACGATGGGCGGGGAGTCATCAATCATCTATATGTAGACAACCTAATTGATGCCATCTTTTTGGCTATAGAAAAAGAAACCTATGGTGAAATCTTTAATATCACCGACGGACAAAAAACTTCTTGGAAAGAGTATTTCACACGCTTAGCAGAAATGGCAGGTGTATCCATACCTCATTCTCTGCCAAAAGAAGAACTTAAAGTTTTGGCGCAACTGCGCTACCAGGGACGGAAACTTTTTGGAAAAAAGGTTGATATTTTGCCTGAATCGATAGATTTTATCTCTCGCCCCTATGCATATTCCATTGCTAAAGCAGAAACAACCTTGGGCTATAAACCAAAAATTGATCTGAAAGAGGGAATGCAACGCACAAAAGAATGGCTACAAAAAACCGACATCCGAAAATTAATTGACTAAGATAAAAATTTGGCTTTTTTAATACACAGATCAGTGAATAATGAACGCAAAACTATGAATTATTTACAAATATTTCATGTTTTAGTTAAAAGGGTGGAATCAGGGTAATAAATTTACTAATCGCCCACTCAAGCCATTAAAACACATTGGAATTAAGGTTAAAAACAGATGATCAAGAGTATCTTAAAGACCCAAATACACAACGAACAAATTAGCGAAAAACGCGTTAAATGTATAGTTTGTGATCACTTAATAAATGAGAATGACAAATCTGCATTTGCAACTTTTGCCTGTAATCTTAGAGCTTTTAAACATGAAACCTTCAATGTCTGGCGATGCCCCAAATGTCAGACAATTAATTGTTTAGAAGTTGTCGATCTGCCACACTATTACGCAAAATATCCCATTGCTCAGGCAAAACTCACATGGCAGTACCGCTTAATTTATCAAAATCTTACTCGAAGACTGACAAAACATGGTTTTTCCAAAAATCATTCATTACTCGATTATGGCTGTGCCAACGGTCTATTTCTAGAATATCTGCGACAACACGGCTTCACCAATTGTCACGGTTATGACCTTTATGCTCCTCAAGACGGCTTTGGCGATCGCACAACACTCCAGCGCGGCCCATTCGATTACATCTTGCTCCAAGAAGTGATTGAACATGTTGAAGATCCCAATACACTATTATCTGAGTTGGATAGCTTGCTTGCACCTGGTGGTCATATTCTAATCGGTACACCAAATGCCGCTCATCTTGATCTGAACAAACCCAATGTATCCGACTTTTATAATCAAGTGCATGTCCCCTATCATCTTCATATCTACACTCGTGAAGCTCTTGAATCATTAGGGCATCTCCAAGGATGGAAGCCTGTAGATTTCTTTGATCGATCTTATTACGATACACCTTGGTTTAGCATGAATACTCGTGCTTTTAATCAGTACCAAAATCTTTTTGATGGGTCGATTGACGTTGTTTATGAATCTATTCAACCTTGGAAGGCACTGACTTCTTACAAATTCTGGTTCTACTCTCTTTTCGGTTATTGGTTGAGTTTCCGAACTGGAATGGCAGTTATGTTCCGTAAAAGCTGATTAGGCACATGCTTAAGACTTAGCTTAGCAGTATGCGTAATTTAAATTAGTGCCGAATTGATCAATATCAACACTTCTCGTCCCCAGCGTACTGCTTTTCTTAATCAAGTTTAGTCTTTAAGTTCAATGAGCTTATTTCAACAAAGGCTTCTGATTTCAGAAATTCAATTGATAGGATTATCGGTAATATGAACGAGCTAGCAATCATTATTTTTAGCATCTTAGCAGGTTTAGTGATTTACCAAACACTGCAAGCGCTGAATTTAGTATCGTTATTCTATTCACCAAGTCCAAGAGCGGTAGATAATGAGCCATTGCCTAAAGCTGCAATTGTTCTTTCTCTGCGAGGTGCCGATCCGTTTTTAACTGATTGTGTGCATGCTTTGCTAAACCAGAATTACCCACAGTATAAATTACACATTGTCATTGATAGTCAGGAAGACCCCGCCTGGAAAATTGTCAATGATACCATCCACCGGGAGCAAGCAACACATGTCCAAGTCAACCCTTTAATCTTTCGACACGATACTTGCAGTCTCAAATGTAGTGCATTAGTTCAGGCCATCTCACAACTAGATGATTCTTATGATGTGGTGGCACTATTAGATGCTGATGTTATAGCTCATCCTAATTGGTTACGTGAACTGGTTGCACCTTTAGCAGATAAGCAAGTCGGAGCTACTACAGGAAATCGTTGGTATATACCGCAAATTGGAAAGTGGGGTACGCTAGTTCGATATGTGTGGAATGCGGCAGCTGTCACCTTCATGTATGTCTACCAATGCCCTTGGGGAGGCTCAATGGCATTGAAACTTTCTGTATTACGCAAAGCGCGGTTACTGGAAACATGGAAACAAGGAGTTTCTGTTGATACCCCTATCCACAAAGCATTGCGAGAAATCGGCTTAAAAATCAAATTTGTACCCTCAGTCATGATGAGCAATCGTGAGGAGTGTAACTTTGCCCAATGTTTGCGCTTTATTACACGTCAATTACTCGTCGCGCGACTCTACAATCCCAACTGGATTGTGATTGCTGGCGCAGTATTCATCAGTACATTAGCTTTGCTAATGATCCCGCCAATGCTACTGATTGCCTTAGTCACTAGCAACTTTGATACCGCAATTTTTATTGTAGGCGGAACCGTCATTTATATTCTGGGAATGGCTCTACTACTGGTATTAGGGGAGCAAGGCGTAAGACGAGTGCTTCAAGCACGGGGCGAACCGACGGAGAGTTTTTCAGTCCTGATGATGGCAAAAATATTAATAGCAATTCCGTTAACACAGTTAGTTTATGCAGTCACTACCATAGCCGCAATATTGGCGCAAAGTGTCGAATGGCGTGGCATAACCTATCAAATCAAAGACGCCTGGAATATTCGTTTAACCGAATACTATCCTTATCAACACTCGAACAAATCACTAGATACTAACATTTCACTTTAAAGTGCAAGTTTCTATAACTTTAATGTTGCATCATTGTTAATAAGTCAGGTAAAAAGATGAAATCAGCAAACTGTGCCGATGAAAAATCTCACAAGCTTATTACAACTGATGCAATATTTGAGTAGATAACAAAAACCCTCAATTTACTCTCAGCTAGTAATGATTAATACAAACACTGTCAGTTTGGGTACTATCCAAGAAACACTGCTAATCACACTCTGGGCACGAGCGTTTGAGATGAACCAACTCGATCCCATTCTGATTGATTCAAAGGCTACTGATATCCTGGCTAAAATTGACTATGATTTTAATAAATTTTCCCATGAAAAAAGTTCTCAAACTATAATATGTCTTCGGAATAAAGCATTTGATGAGATAGCCAAACAGTTTCTACAAACACATTCACAGACCTCAATCTTAGAAATTGGTACGGGTCTAAATAACAGATTTGAGCGATTAGATAATGGAAAATTACACTGGTTTGACCTAGATTTACCTGATACAATGGCTGTCAGAAGACGGTTTTTTCATGAGAGCGATCGCCATCGATTTATCTCAGCTTCAGTATTAGATACAGAATGGATAGACGAAGTAAAAAGCTTAAGCAATGAGCCGATGTTATTTATTGCAGAAGGTGTTTTACTTTATTTTTCTGAGCAGCAAGTTAAAAATCTGTTTAAAACATTAGCAGAACGCTTTCCGGGATCGTGGATTTTATTTGATGCTACCTCCCCATTCTTGATCAGAATTCGACGCAGATTTGATGCAGTTAAATATACAAATGCTCAGTTCCAGTGGGGAATTCGCAATATTCAGGAAATGAAAAATTGGGATTCAAAATATCAGGTATATCGTTCGCTCTATATACCAGCAGATTTTCCCCAATACTTGAATAGATTTCCTTTTTTTGAACGATTGATGATGTCCTTAGTTACAGGATTTCAACGTATGTATGGGGTACATTTGATGAAATTACAGGATTATAATGCTCAATAAACTTTTGAATATAGATTCGCTCCCAATACTACTTTTTGGTTAAACCTAAAAATCTCCCTCATAGTCTAGGAAAAATTAAGGGGTAAAGGATAAATTCAAACTTTCTCCCTTGCCTCTTTCCGCTTGAAGCTAGAAATATTGGATTTGTTTTCTTAGCCTATTTATTCACATTTTTTATTTTTGCATAGTAATGCATATATAAAATTCTTACCTCTTTGAGAATAAGATTCAGCGAATTGGTTTAACGTTTCGCATTGGACAAGCTCATGTAGTTCTGTTTGCCACGATGATGCAGGTTCTTATAGTTACGAGTAAATACACAGTCAGGTAATTCATCTCTAAACTACAAGTGAGTGAAGACTTAAATACAGTGCTTGTTTTACTCCTGAACGCCAGCTGCTCCAACTTCTGTTTGCAACACAGTGGCTTCCCTTCTCTACGTTCGCCTTGGTGTCGCAGACAGACGCTACCTACGCGAAGAAAAAAGACTGCACTACCTCCTCCTAACGACTAACACCGTTATTGTGCTGTATTATGCAACGCCGTCAATCATTGACTTTATGAACCTAATCCGTCTTCTATTTCGTACTTCTTCTCTTCATCTTAGTCTTGCAATATTCGCTGGTATTTGCAGTGGCGCTACTGCCGCAGGTTTGATTGCCTTAATTAATACGACATTAACTCAAAAACAGCCATCAACAAATATACTAATTTGGGGTTTTGTCGGTCTTTGTTTACTACGGCTAATTGCTAATTTCACTTCCCAATTTTTGTTAATTCATCTTTCAGAAAAAGCCATTCTCAACTTGCGGATACTCTTAAGCCGCGGTATCCTTGCTTCACCGTTACGTCACTTAGAACAAATTGGCCCTCATGCTCTTTTAGCCGTCCTCACTGAAGATATCCAAACAGTTTCTAGCACGGTTATTACTATTCCTTTTTTGTGCATTAACATTGCCATTGTGATTGCTTGCCTGATTTATCTCTGCTGGCTTTCCAAAATTGTCTTTCTTGTAGGTATTAGCTTTATGTTCATAGGAATATCTAGCTATTTACTACCAATGAGGAAAGCTACATCTTTTTTAAAATTGGCCCGTGAGCAGGAAGATAACTTGTTTAAGCATTTTCGTACCGTAACTCAAGGTACAAAAGAACTCAAGCTGCATAGCCAGCGACGCCAAGCATTTTTCTGTGAAGACCTTCATCCCACTGCTCTAACATATCGCCGTCATAATATTGTGGGTATGAGTATCTTTGCTGCTGCTGCTAGTTGGGGACAAATTTTGTTCTTTGTTGCTATTGGTATATTGTTATTTACCATACCAACTCTCAATAATATTCCTCCAGTAATTATATCTGCGTACGCTCTAACTACAATCTATTTAATAGCTCCTTTAGAGTATATTATGAGTCTTATACCAACTGTAACTAGAGCTTTTGTTGCTTTAAAAAAAGTTGAGTCTCTAGGTTTATCCTTAGATAAATACTCAACCGAAACTGAGTTTGATACCTCACTTGAGTTAAACCAAAATTGGAAGTTTCTGGAATTGGTAAATGTAACCCACACTTATTATCAAGAGCGAGAGGAAAGCAATTTTATCCTTGGGCCTATGAGTTTAAAATTTCACCCAGGAGAGCTAATTTTTATTGTAGGAGGTAATGGTAGCGGTAAGTCCACCCTTGCTAAATTAATTACTGGGCTTTATATCCCCGAAAGTGGAGAAATTTATCTAGATGGCAAACTCATTAACAATCAAAATCGGGAGTGGTATCGCCAGCAGTTTTCTGTAGTATTTTCTGATTTTTATCTTTTTGAACGTTTGCTAGGCTTGGATAATAGTGAGTTGGATATTCAAACTCAAAAATACCTTGTTCAATTACAACTTGATCATAAAGTTAAAATCAATAATGGCATACTCTCTACAACTGACCTTTCTCAAGGACAGCGCAAGCGTCTTGCTCTGGTTACTGCTTACCTAGAAGACCGTCCCATCTATATGTTTGATGAATGGGCAGCAGATCAAGACCCTGTATTCAAAGAAATTTTTTATACTCAACTCTTGGCAGAGCTAAAAAATAGAGGAAAAACTGTATTGGTCATCAGTCACGATGACCGATATTTTTATCTAGCAGATCGGATTGTCAAACTGGAACACGGCAAAGTGAAAGTCTAACATTTAATGATTGGCAAGGAGCAAAGCAATGTTGTTGACTAAGCTATCAGCAAAATATGACTTATCCAACAAGTTTTTAGGAGATGAAATACTTACATCACGTAAACAGCAAGATAAAACTTTAGAAGCAGATGTAAAAAATGTTTTATCTTACAGAACATGGATTCAAGCTAAAACTAATAATACTTTTGATAGTACAAGAATATTAGGGATAGTAGCAGTTACTAAAGGATCTGAAAATTATTTACCTTATACCATCCCAAAAATTATTCAGCAAATCTCTGAAGTAGGGATGATGGCTGATATAGTAATAGGTCTAAATAATGGCTTTGAATGTCCGTATGTTATCGACCGTTTTATGCGTCCAGATGTCCAAGTCATTCATCTCTATACTGGAGAAAAGACGGCAAATAATACTCCAGCTAAAATATTTGACAATTTGATGTGCGAAGGTAAACCTTATTGCGTAACTAATATCAACTTTCAGCAAGCTAAACATAGGATATTTGTTGTCCATCAACAAGAGGGGCAATACTCAGCAGGTAAAATTCGAGTTTTAGGGGACATTTATGGCTCATTACTGATGAATAGTATAGATAATGGATGGATACCACCTGCAATTTTAGTAACTTTTGATGCTGAGTCTCAATTTTTAATTGAGCAGAAACATGCATTTATTGAGTCAGATTCTAACGGGTTAAAACTAATAGTAGCTCAGCTTACAGATCAGCCAGAAATAGATATTTTGGGTGTAAGACATAAATTTTTAGTTTACCAAAAAGGTATGGTAGATAAAATTGAAGTTTTAGTACCCGACTTTAGTGAAGATTTGCCTCCTATTCAATGGTTTTTAGATATTATTCATGGGAAATTTAGCAGCTTTATGACTAAACCTGGAGGTGGAACATTTGGTAAAAGTGAGACCATAATTAGCTTATTAACAGTAATTGCTGAAAGCTATCCAGGAAGTAGATGTGAAGACTCTCATCTCACTATATTGGCAAAATATGCAGGCTTTATCGGCGACATATTTATAGATGTTGTTGCTACAAATAGAACTCCTCATATTACAGATATGACAACCGATAAACCGCCAAAAAAAGCTTGGATAGAACAAGTATATAGATGGTCTACTTCTGTTCAAGGACTGAAATTACTATATGGTGAACATAATATTAAAATGATTGTAGATGATGGCTTACCTTGGTGGTTATTATTGACAAAAACAATTGAAGTTTTTAAGCTCGTAATGGGAAGAAAAAATAATTTTTTTACGGTAGTTAAAAAGTTAAAATTCTTGTTTATTGCCTTTTTAATATCTCAAAAAATAAACAAGATGAGTATACAAAATCCTGATGTGTTAAAAGGTAGCAGAGCAAAAGCCTGTTGGTGAAGGTAAAAGAATTAACACATATTATGCTAGTATTTAAATTATAAAATATTAGCTCTTTACTTTTTTGTAACTTCTAAACTATTTTAATGTGTAGCCGTTTTTATAATATGTAAATCATAACTAGCACTATCTTGATTACAAGAGCGATCGCTTTGCTTTTTGATTCACATAATTTATTGCATCAACAGTCACCTGTAAGGAGAAGTTTAAAAAAAATTAGAGTATTTAACACGGCGATCGCTTATTAAATTTAAACGAATACAATAACGATTATTTGTTGAATATTATATAATATTCAACATTTTTTTAACAGTAATTATTAAGTATTAAGCTGTTAAAAATTTTATTTTTACATAAAATTGTAATTTAGTCATTTTTATTTATACAAGAAAAATGAATAAAGCACCAATGGCAACTTCTTGATTATTTAAAGTGTTGCATATGAGTTGCAATTGGGTATCTCAAGAACATACTATATGGATAATTCCAACTTGAAAAAACGAGAGTTAAAAGTTTAAAAAGCTTTAGCTACTTTAATACTGTACTAGTTTCAGTTGGATGGCAGGTTAGTTTTTGCAATATGGTGTAAACACAGTTGTGAATAATTACCAATTAGCTCTGAAGTTTTAGACTATTTTGATGTGCTGTTGCGATGGCGTAAGCGCCAGCCAGAGGCGATCGCTCTTTCAATTTTTGACTCCAGATTATTAAGTTATAAAAATGAAGTCAAAAGTGGCTGTACTCGCTAATAGTAACTCTAAAAAAAGCAGTTCTATAGTTTCAACTCTCTAAATGATTTTAGCAATAACAGGATAAGGTGTTACTTATGACAACTTTAGCAGGTAAAACAGTACTTTTAACCGGTGCTTCACGCGGCTTGGGAGTATATATTGCTCGTGCTCTGGCAATAGAAAAAGCAACTGTAGTTTGTGTTTCCCGATCCAAGGAAGGACTAGATATAACATGTGATCAAATCACAGCTTTAGGTGGTAAAAGTATCAGTATTCCCTTTGACATTAAGAACGTAAGAAAATTGTCAACTCTCAAAAAGTTAATCAATCAATTTGTCGGGCATATTGATATATTAATTAATAATGCTGGCATAGAAGTTTGTCATTTTTTTACTGATTATTCTCTAGATGAAATTCACTCAGTATTGGAAACAAATCTACTTTCTCCTATAGAATTAACCCGCTTGTTTTTGCCAAGTATGTTAGAGCGACGTAGTGGACACATTGTTAACATTGCTTCTCTAGCTGGTAAAAAAGGAGTTGCTTACAGCAGTATTTATTCTGCAAGTAAAGCTGGTTTAATTATGTGGAGTGATGCTATACGACAGGAGTTAGTTGCTACTGGAGTAGAAATTTCTGTAATTTGTCCAGGCTATATATCTCAAGAAGGATTAGTCGCTAAAAATGGCTCAACTGCACCACATTTAGCTGGTATATCTACACCAACTTATACAGCGAATGCTGTAATCCGGGCTATTAAGCAGAATAAGGCAGAAATAATTGTTAATAAAGAACCAATAACAGAGTGTTTGACGAGGTTACTGTTTGCAATTGGACAACTGTATTCACCATTTGTAGATGCAATTTATCGGTGGATTGATATACCAAAATTTAATCGAATGCGCTTAGAAAAGCGACAATGTATAGATGAGAGTATGAGCAAGTTTATGGTTGGTAAACGTGGGTAACTAATACCACTACCTTGATGTGCAGTGGCGATGGCATAAACACCTGTCGGAGGCGATCGCAGCAGCAATGAGTTATCCTCAGAACCGCTTGTATTGCAACGATCGCCTTATAAAAACTAAATCTACACAGGCTCAGAATTGTACCCATCACGCCAGTAGCTCACAGAACTAATCACCATTTTGTTCGCTTAAATCGTTGATTCTGATTCACTAGTCAAACTGAGGTAATAGCAAATTATTGACAGAGATAGCGTATTCTAGTCGTTTATTATTTTTACTTGCTTATTATATATGTTTAATAATAAATTTTTTGGTAAATAGATCTTGTTGCATTTCTATTGCTTATTGTGCTGTGCGCCAGATAATATTTGCTCATATCGGTTGGGGATAACCACTAGGTGGGGTCGGCTCGATCATTTCAACTTATAATTCGGTCTTCACTAAGTATTTTAAAATTCATGATGAAATCAATATCCCTGTGGATTTAGTTCTCAAAGAAGCAAGATAACACCTACTGAAAAACTATCTCTGCGATCCCTATCAGATTTTTAAGGAATTAAAGCTCTCCAATTTCTTGTTTAACCTGATTGTTAAAAAAGCTCGTCAGGTTGATAGCTCATATCCCAACTTTATTAACATCCTACTTCCTCCTTTGCAAGGAATTCATCACACTCAACCGTTAGGAGGTTTATCAGTAGTGGTGCGATATAGAAAGTTAAATCTTAGATAGACGTTGCATATCTGCTTGCAAGATGATTCCGCCTGGAATAAGCACAATACTATCTTGGAGTTTAATGAGGATTTTGCGATCGCCCTAGGCTATAAAGCTGAAGTGAAAGCTATCCACAACATTATTTTTAGAGGAGTTAGCACTTCATTGCGCTTCTCTTGACCCTTGACTCACGTATTTCCTATGAATAAAAATCAGCCACGACTAAGCATCGGATTACCTGTATACAATGGTGAAAAGTTTATCAAAGAAACCATAGATTCACTGTTGTCTCAAACCTTTGAAGATTTCGAGCTAATTATTTCAGATAACGCATCTACAGACAAGACTGAAGAAATTTGTAGAGCATACGTTGATCAAGACAAACGTATAAGCTACTACCGCAATGAAAAGAACATGGGTTGTGCTATTAACTTCAATCGTGTCTTTGAATTATCTTCAGGTGAGTACTTTAAGTGGGCAGCCTATGATGATTTATATGCTCCAGATTTTATCATGAAGTGTATTGAGGTACTTGACCAAGATTCTAGCTTCATCTTGTGCCACTCCTATGCATATTTCATTGACGAATATGGGAAATTTATCCGAAACTACGATGTTCATCTGAAGACGGATTCACTAAAAAGACACGAGCGTTTTCACGAATTGCTGCATAAGCATTTATGTTATCAAATTTTCGGAGTAATCCGTGCTAGCGCTCTCAGGAAGATACCGCCTATGGGTGGTTACGGTCATACAGATGGAATTTTTTTGTTAAGACTTGGTCTTTTAGGTCGGTTTTATGAAATTCCCGAATATCTATTCTTTGCTAGAAAGCACCCACAACAATCAATGAGTATGTTCGTTGATGATTACTTGTTATTTGCTAACAAAAATCAAAAATACTCATTGAATATGATGCCTGATTACTATGCATATTCTGTATGGTTCGATTCATCAAATGAAGGCAAAATTATGTTGCCTCATTGGAGAATATTCTGGGAGCATTTACTCTCTATGTGGCAAAGTTCCCTAAGCTTATATGAGTACGTTTACTGTTCTCGAAGTATGTATCAGCAGTTAAAAGGTACAGAGTATTTTTTACTGCAAGATTTGATTAGAGTCCTTCAAACACTTTGGCAACGTTGGCGAAAAGCATTAGTTGAAAGTTAGTAACTCTCTTTTTTTTACAGTTTATGTATTTTTTTAGTATACCAGTTACAGGTTTAAGTTTTTCATTTATGACCGCCTGATGGATGCGGACGAGCGATCATCAAGACTGAATGTACAACATAATTAATCGCCACCTTATCCGCTTGATAGAAGTACTTAAATCTGGCTGATTTTCGACCAGCAGAACTCTTATAACTACTCTAATTTGGATCTGGGCTATAGCCAGAGGATATCCGCTGCTATACCCAGACTTTACGATCAAAAGAATCACATTTAAAGAAAATAAATATTACATCGTATTAGCGATCGCCTTCTGAACACTCCTTTGCTCCTTATATCTTTCTTAAAACTTTATACTTCCGTGAAAACTGGTATAGTCCATATTTTTGCATGAATTTACACGTTGGTAAAAAAGTCAACCCTCTTAGGAGGTATTTAAAATTACAGATGTTGAAATTTTCAACTCTTTAAATAAAAAGCCCCCAGTTAGTACTGGGGGTATGTATGGTCTATTACCATCAACATCTATTCCCATAAACAAGAATGGCATCTCCAAGGCTTTGATGCATTCATTAAATGCAATAATTGCATAATTTTAATTCGTTTTTTGCAATCACTCCAAGTTGTCATTCTGAGCAAAGAGTTCGCACAGCGTTCCACACGAAAGTATCTCACCAAATACTTTCGTGTGGAACGCTACAGGCAGTTTGCTTGCCTAGTAAGCCTACACTTTGTTTCGTACTCTGCGGGAACCAAAGCGAACAGTATGACACAATAGCATCTTTGGCAACTTGGTGTTATGCAGAATCCTGGCAGCGAATTAATTCGCCTGCTCATTTCTTGTGTCAATGCAGAAGCTTCCAAAGCGAGGAGGTTTAGTAAGTAAATTGTTAGACAGTTATAGTTATTGGATAAGCTTTCCATCTGTTGAGTAAGAGATACATGCTGAGAATAGCAATGCTCATGCTAGAACTGATGAAAAACAGCTAGTAAGTAAACAAACGGCAATAGATAAAAAAGCTGAAGCTGAGCGCTTAACCTCTAGAGATTCTAGTTATTTATGCAGACATCACAGCCTAATTTAAGCCTAATCTAACAATTCATCTGTATATAGGCTGTTTCTAAAAATCCCGAAGGCTGATACAAAATTATTTGGTAAGTGATAAAAAAGGCTTGACTGAGCCAAGCCTCTATATATACCAAGCATTTACTACACCATGATTAATTTAGACCTAGTCTTACTTTAGTTCATCTTCCTATAGGCTGTGTCCAAATAATTTAAAAGCTGATATATGATCACTTTGTTAGATATAAAAAAAGGTTTGGCTGTGAACCAAACCTCGATAATTGCTGTGCTTAACAACGTACTAAATTAATTTAATTTCACTTTACTTACATATCATCTTCCTATAGGATGTGTTCAAATATTCTAAAAACTGATAAAAAATTTAGCAACTTTATCTAATTTTCAAAATCCAAAAGTTCAGATTTCCGATTTATTAGAGAAGTCGGAAATCTCGTTGTTCACGCGATGTACCTAATAAAAAAGACCCTGGGTATTATTCCAGGGTGCACACACGTTTTTCAGGCATTAACAGGCTGAATTTTAACTTGATCAAATAGTTATTTCCACTACCCATAGAATGATACAAATATCTAAATGTATATGGTATGAAAGCGCCTGAGTTAGGTGGTCTATCCATGAAAAAAGCTAATGTAAATCATAAATTCTTGCTTGTAGTATTTTTTGATACTAACTAATTCATTTTTTCTAAAATATCTACTTCTGGTAGGTGTTTCAATAATTTACAAATTAATAAATAACTAGCTGATTATTGAGAGTTATAATCTTTGATTATAAAACTAGAATTTTAATTATCTATTTTGCTTATTATTGCTTACAAAAAAGGCGTGGCTTTTAGCCACGCCCCTATATATACCAAGTGTTTACCATATATATATAATTTAGATTTTCTCCTACTTTAGTTCATCTACCTATAGAGTGGTTCCAAATACCTTATCAGCTGTTAAGCGAATATTGAGGAATCAAACTAATTATAACTTGACCAATAATATTCTAAAGTAGCTATGATGCTAAAGTCGAGCTACGCTATCTCAAGCTCGGCTAAGCTTTTGAGCCGCAGCAGGCTTAGTTTGTGTAAGTTAGTTGCGTTAACTACTCATCTATCTACCATTAGAGAGCATGCAAACATTTTTAAAGCTAGTAAACCATAAGTCTGTCATATCAGTCATAAAAAAGGCTTAGCTGAAAGCTAAACCTCCATAGAAAGCAGTTATTCGACACACCAGGATTAATTTATATCTACTCTTACTTTTGGTCATCTTCCTCTAGGATGTGTCTAATAGTTATGAAATTTGGTAGAAGCTTAACCATTTAAAGTAACGAGTAATTAAACTACCTTTGGAGAGATTAAAAGCTAAAAATATTAAATAAAATATAAAAATTCTTACTAAGCAAAATTTCAGCTAAGTGTTGACCTTTAGAATACTTGTGCGTGCAGGAGTACTCATATTGCTGCACTCGATTCAGTAGTCTTATATAGCATTTCCTAGTCGTCTGAAGTACAAATTTATGGGTGTTTATCTGTCTTGAAAAGTTTCCTGCCCAGGGTTGCCCTAAGCGAAGTTTGCTTGGAGGGAAACCCTCCGACGCTCGATGACTCGCTCTAAGCGTAGTCATGCCGTAGGCTTTACGCTGCGCTATGGCAACTTCTCTCCGCAGAACTTTTCGCTGTCTTGAAAAGTTTTGCGCTCCTGTTACCCGGAGCTTCGCTTACTTTTCGCTGTGGTTAATTACAACTTCTGTATACCTCACTTAAGCGAGAACCGCTATATTACTTGCCTTAGAGGCTGTTTGAAAAGTCAGATAGGTGGTAAAAAAGCTCTCTCGGTATACGCTGTGAATAGATAGTAAACAGCACCGAAAGAGCAACATGAGTAAAGCATACCCCAGCAATTTGACCCGCGA